>OODJ01000646.1_pt1 | contig 33392 bp, 27 predicted proteins | sample 1671611 | NCBI WGS metagenome assembly OODJ01 (sample SAMN06348174, study PRJEB24527) | human gut metagenome | biome: human gut; feature: ankylosing spondylitis patient; material: feces | host: Homo sapiens | place: China | collected 2015-10 | reverse complement strand
TAAATTATTCTCAGTTTACTTAAAACACCGTAAAGATGCACCTGCATCTTATGTATATCTGACACTTCCAGCCACCACACAACAAAAAGTGCGCGATTTCGACAGTCGCTCCGTTCATATCATCCGCAATGACAAAAAAGCACAAGCGGCTGTCATCAATGATCTATGTTACGCAAGTGTTTATCATCCTACCAATTTACTAATAGACAATGATAATCCGATTGCTATCTCAGAACCGGGCACTTATATCATTCATATAAAAAAGAAAGAAATCGTGTCTCACGAATCTTTTGTACTCCAACTTACAAATAAATAACCGGTCACCGAGGAACTGATATTCCCGTGTCCTCCCATTTTCTATCATGCCACTCTACTACCGAAGTGAAACCTGCCTTCTTCAAAGCAGCCAGAGCTTCGGCACGAGCATTATTTATCCTTTCCGGATAGTGAGCATCACTATTAACCTGCACCCGAACACCTAATTCTTTCAAGAAAGTGAAATATCGTTCATTAGGATAGAATGTTCCCAGTTCATGATAAGCCTTGGTATTGATTTCTACAATATAGCCGTGTTCGGCAATGGCCGTGAAGTATCCGCGAACCAATGTATCATACCACGGTTCATCCAATAACCCCGAACGATAGCAGGAAGCATTGTAGTGCATCTTATCCGCATGACCTACAATATCAAATCCCCCTAATTCTACCATACGAAGCAGATTCTTATAATAAAGGTGAACCACATAATCCAAGTCACCATCGAAATGCTTGTCTATTAATTGACGGAAAGTATCTGCCGGAGTATCAATATCCACGATTTCCCGCTCCGGAGAATACAGCATGTGTACCGAACCGATCCGGTAATCAAGCGGCAAATCCTGAAAACGAGGCAAAGAAGGATTGCTGTCCTCATCCAGATAATCTATTTCAAGGCCGATTGCCAATTCTATTTTATCAGCATACTTTTCTTTGAGACGGGAGAATTCAGAAAGGTAATCATCCATCCGATCCCATTCCATTGTCCATGCAGTAGAGAACGGCAACGGGGCATGGGAAGAAATGCCATAGGAAGTAAAGCCTTCGCTGATAGCAAAGCGGATAAAATCTTCCATATTAGCCCGTCCGTCGCAATACAGGCAATGACTATGATAATTGGTCAGGTTTGTCATAAAGGTTTATGTTATCAGGAGTATCTGGTTATCAGAATTTTCGGGTTTATTATTATCCGGAATTCAACCTTCTATTTCGCTGAGTTCCAACCAGCGCATAGTCTTTTCATCAATCAGGTCATTCACTTCCGGCAATCGTTTTGACTTCTCGGTCAGTTCGTCCACAGAGAGCGTACCGCTGCACAGCTGTTCTTCAATCTGCGCCTTCTCCGTTTCCAGTTCGGCTATTTCTTTTTCCAGTTGTTCAAACTCACGTTTTTCTTTGAAGCTCATCTTCCGCTTATCATTCAAACGGACACGGGCCGTCTTCTCCTCCTGCGGTTTCTCAGCCTCTTTTTCCTGTTGCGCTTTCGCATCTTTCCAATCTCGGTAATCACTGTAATTTCCGGGAAAGTCACGGATATCTCCCTGTCCGTTGAATACCATTAAATGATCCACTACCTTATCCATAAAGTAACGGTCGTGTGACACCACAATGACACAACCTTTGAAGTTCTGAAGATATTCTTCGAGCACGTTCAAAGTTATAATATCCAAGTCGTTGGTAGGCTCGTCAAGCACCAGAAAGTTGGGATTACGCATCAGAACCGTGCAGAGATACAGACGGCGACGTTCACCTCCACTCAATTTATAAACGTAGCTATGCTGCGTTTCGGGAGTAAACAGGAAATGTTGAAGGAATTGGGATGCCGTCAGTTTCTTGCCGTTGCCCAGTTCTATGACCTCGGCAATATCCTGTACCACATCAATCACCTTCATCTGTTCGTCAAACTGGAGACCGTCCTGTGAATAATAACCGAAACGAACCGTTTCGCCGATATCCACCGTACCGCTATCAGGCTGTACCTGCCCCATGAGTATTTTGATAAATGTAGACTTTCCCGTTCCGTTGTTGCCTACAATTCCCATTTTCTCATAACGGGCAAAAATATAAGAGAAATCATCCAGAATCTTCAAGTCACCGAAACTCTTATAAAGATGATCGGCTTCGAATATCTTGCTGCCGATATAAGAGGCTTTTACTTCCAGTTTCACATTATCATTGCGGATATGTTGCTTCGCCACCTTTTCAAGTTCGTAGAAAGCATCTTCCCGATAACGGGCCTTATGTCCGCGTGCCTGCGGCATCCGGCGCATCCAGTCAAGTTCGGTACGATAGAGGTTATTGGCACGTTCTATCTCCACACTTTTTGCGTCGATGCGTTCCTGACGTTTTTCGAGGTAATAGCTATAATTCCCTTTATATTGATAAAGCTGCCGATTGTCTATTTCGATAATCTCCGAGCAGACACGGTCGAGGAAATAACGGTCGTGCGTCACCATGAGCAAGCTGAGATTGGTACGGCGGAGATATTCTTCGAGCCATTCGGTCATATCCAGATCAAGGTGGTTGGTAGGCTCATCAAGAATCAACAAGTCCGGTTCGGTAATCAGGGCGTTAGCCAAGGCGACACGTTTCAACTGTCCGCCGGAGAGCTGCTTCACTTTCTGGTCGAAGTTACGGATTTTGAGTTGGGAAAGGATTTGCTTGGCTTTCTGTTCATATTCCCATGCCTCCTCCTGGTCCATACGCACCAAAAGCTCATCCATCCCGGGATGTCCATCGGTTTCCATACAACGTTCGTACTCCTTTATCAGTTCCACGGTACTGTTGCCGTGATGAAAACAAGCCTCAAGGACGGTCAATTCTTCAGGATATTGCGGGTCTTGCTCCAGATAATCGACACGAAGGTCACGACGGAAAACTATATTTCCGTTATCATATCCTTCTTTGCCTGCGATGACATTCAACAAGGTTGTTTTTCCGGTACCGTTCTTGGCGATCAGTCCCACACGCTGGCCTTCGGCAATGCCAAAAGATATATTTTCAAAAAGAACCAAGTCACCGAAGGACTTGGTCAGGTTGTCTACTTGTAAATAAGGTACTGCCACGTAGTTTAGTAATTAGTTAGGTAGTGGTTAGTGATTAATAATCACGGATTTATATTCTTCAATAACATTGCAAGGCTGCCCTGCTTTTACTTTGCTCCAAGCTATCTTCATCGGGTCGATAATCCGGTCCTTGTATTCAAGTACGGGAGCTTCACGGTTGCCGTCAATCAAAGTCTTCCATTCCATGCCTTCCACTTCGTTGGCCAGAATGGTGCATACCGTTATGCCGATTGCCAGCCATTCGTCCTTTTTCTTCGGTCCTATCTTGCCACTGTCAATCACCTGCTGAAGTTTTTCCAAGTCGTCTTCCACTCCCTGAAAATCTTTCTTCAGTTCCTCTTTCACGGTAGATACCACCCACTCGTAGCTTTCATTAATCTGATAAATCTCGGAGAGACGGACAGGAATAAGTTCCGCCGGATATTTCTCACCCTCCTTGCGAATCTCCAGAGTGGCGATAACCTCCTCTGCTTCCTTCACACTTCCGCCTTTGGGAACAGTAAACGAACATTCGAAAGCGATATTGCCGATACCGGTAATCCACAGGTGAGAAGTATAGTATTTTCCTTCCTCCTGAAACATTTCCTTGCTATATGCACTCTCCAATGCCCCGACCTTCACCAATGAAGCCGATTCATTCTCTTTCAGTTCCTGCCGAACGGCATCCCTGCCGTAAGTAGCATTGCCTTTAAATGCAGATATACGAAAGTTTCCCGTCCATACATCGGGATTATAGAAAAGAAAAGAGCCTTCGCCGTCTTCAAACTCATTCCAGTCCGACGGATAGTTCATAGAAAACCATGCTCCGGGAGAGATAAATTTCTTGCCTTGCATCCTTTTTCATTAAAATGATTACTCGGGCAAAAATACGAAAAAAAGTGTTCACTACTTCCCTATCGGTTGTATTTTCCTGCGTACTTCTTTGGAAATCTCCAAAAACATATAATTCAGCTTTCCGGAATGGATACCTTCTTCGTTCTCTTTGTACTTCTTGTTGGCATATTGTTTGGATTTCTCGAAGGTGAGCAGAGACATTTCGTTCTGTGATTTACCTACCATGGTGGAATCCAGTTGCTCGTCGGGGAAGAAATCATCCAAGTCAACATCCCCAATCATTGTTGTTTCAAGGAAGTTCATGTCTTTATGGGAGTTGTCGGTATAATACCCCACGAACATGTGTCCCGGAGTACGTACCAGAATCGGGTCTATATTGATAGAACGAAGCAACGACGCAAACAACACACTACCGTCCACACAGTTGATTTGTGAAGAGTCCAGTGCATCATCAAACGTGCGGACCCGTTGCGAGAAAACAACATTGCTCGACAGGCTGGTATTGGAAACCGAACTGTAACGGAATTTGCGTTTCTGCAAGATGTTCCAAAGAGCATAGACTTGCTTGTCTACCACACCTTTCGCCTTACTCTGGTATCCCAGAAAACGATTCACGATACGGGTATTCAACGCTTCGCGAAGCAATTGGTCAATCATAGGATTTTCTTCATTGACATAGGCGGCAAAGAAGATACTGGTATCATAAAATTTTGTTCCGTTTGCCACATATCCCAACAGACACTCGTTGATGCTGCGTACTGAAAAAGTACGCACCCGCTGGCCTAAGTCGTCTCCGTTCATTTCCACCTTCACGGCTACGCTGACCGGCTCGGCTTGAACATTATTTTTCAATGCTTCATAATTCCAGATTATATCAGGATAAATGGTATACTCAGTCCGCGGTTTATTGAGAACGAACTCCGACACGGAACGGGAGAAGAAAGGCGTCTCCGCCACCTCGATACGCACACGGCTATAAGCGGTTCTTGATTTCACCCGCACGGCAATACATGACTTAGGATTTCCCAGATACATAGAGTCCGAAGGCGTGATTACTTGCGCATCCGTGGTGGCTACCGACAGTATGGCGGAAGGAAAGATATTCCCTCCCAGATCATCAACAATCTCGAAACCGGAATTGAAAGAGGTGTATTTAAAAACGGAAATCCCTCCTATCAGAAGGAAAAGGACGATGATCGCCCCTACCACTTCGCGCCTGTGATTTTTCAAGTCAAATTTTATCATTGCTTGCAAGTTGTATTTTAATCTATTGCTATTCTATTTCTCTAACAAAGATAACAAATAACAAACGTTTTTTCCTCCCCCGGCCAATAAAAACTATTAAATTTCGTCCGAACAGCCGTATTCCGCCGAATGTAATACGATTGTAATATTTGTTTCATCCGCCCGTAACAAAGTCTCCTCATCTTTGTCCCGAAATAAAAAAAAGACTAACTTTGTCATATCACATTAATACATATATCTTATGAACGAAACCCGTATTTTAGTTGTCGACGATGAAGAAGACCTCTGTGAGATTCTGAAATTCAATCTTGAAAACGAAGGTTATGAAGTGGATACCGCCAATTCTGCCGAAGAAGCGCTAAAAATGGACATCAGCAGTTATCACCTGATTCTCCTCGATGTGATGATGGGAGAAATCTCCGGCTTCAAAATGGCGAATATGCTGAAAAAAGATAAGAAAACAGCTAAAGTGCCCATTATCTTTATCACAGCCAAAGATACGGAAAACGATACGGTCACAGGCTTTAACCTGGGAGCGGATGATTATATTTCCAAACCTTTTTCCCTGCGTGAAGTGATCGCACGTGTGAAGGCCGTACTCCGGCGTACCGCAACAGCGGAAACGGAAAGAGCCCCCGAACGGCTCGTCTATCAGTCATTGGTCATTGATATTACCAAGAAAAAGGTTAGTATCGACGGCGAAGAAGTGCAGCTTACTAAAAAAGAATTTGAAATATTGCTTCTATTGGTACAGAACAAAGGACGTGTATTTTCACGCGAAGATATCCTCACCCGCATCTGGAGCGATGAAGTTTACGTGCTCGACCGTACTATCGACGTAAATATCACCCGCTTGCGGAAAAAGATAGGCGAATACGGCAAATGCATTGTCACCCGCCTCGGATACGGATACTGTTTCGAAGCAGAATAATTATTGATTATGAACCTACCTATCAATCAAAAACATTTCCTCTCTTTCAGCCGGAAACTCTTTCTTTCGGTCATTTCGTTGTTCCTGGTATTCGCAATCTGTTTCATCGCCTATCAGTACCAACGGGAAAGGGAATATAAAGTCGAACTGCTGAATACACAGTTACAAGACTATAACAGCCGGCTGTACGAACAACTGAACGATAGTCCGGCTATCGAAGAAACTACCGACAAATATATCCGTGACCATGCATTGAAGGATTTGCGTGTGACGCTGATTGATTTGCAGGGAAATGTCATTTATGACAGTTATAAGACGCAAGAAATAAAACACGAAAACCACCGCGACCGTCCCGAAGTGCAGAGAGCCTTGAAAGAAGGAAACGGATTCGATGTACGTCGTACTTCCGAAACCACCGGACTTCCTTATTTTTACTCCGCCACACGTTACGGGGATTATATTGTCCGGTCGGCGTTGCCGTATAATGTCAGCTTAATCAATAACCTGAAAGCAGACCCGCATTACCTGTGGTTCACCGTGATTGTTTCTTTATTGCTGATGATTATTTTCTATAAATTCACCAATAAGCTGGGAACTTCGATCAGCCAACTCCGCGAGTTTGCCATGCGTGCCGACCGGAATGAGCCTATCGAAATGGCGATGCAGTCAGCCTTTCCGCACAACGAACTGGGAGAAATTTCACAGCATATCATTCAGATCTACAAACGTCTGCACGAAACGAAAGAAGCACTCTATATCGAACGTGAAAAACTGATTACCCATCTTCAGATTTCGCACGAAGGACTAGGGATATTCACGAAAGACAAAAAAGAGATTCTGGTCAACAATCTCTTTACCCAATACAGCAATCTGATTTCCGACTCTAACCTGGAAACGACGGAAGAGGTCTTTGCAATCAGTGAGCTGAAAGAGATTATCCATTTTATAAACAAGAACCAGCAACAACGTTCGCTCAGTAAAGATGAGAAGCGGATGTCTATTACTATTAATAAGAACGGACGTACATTTATCGTAGAATGTATTATCTTCCAAGATGCCAGTTTCGAGATTTCTATCAACGATGTCACTCAGGAAGAAGAACAGGTGCGCCTGAAACGCCAACTGACGCAGAACATTGCCCACGAATTGAAAACACCTGTCAGCAGTATCCAAGGGTATCTGGAAACAATCGTCAACAATGATAATATTTCACGGGAGAAAATGAACACTTTCCTTGAACGTTGTTATGCACAAAGTAATCGTCTGAGCCGGCTGTTGCGTGACATATCTGTATTGACGCGCATGGATGAAGCCGCCAACATGATCGACATGGAACGGGTGGACATCAGTGTATTGGTAGGTAACATCATCAACGAAGTTGCTTTGGAATTGGAAGAAAAACATATCACTATCGTCGACTCATTAAAGAAGGGAATACAGATCAAGGGTAATTACTCCCTGCTCTACTCCATTTTCCGCAATTTAATGGATAATGCGATTGCTTACGCCGGAACGAATATTCAAATCAACATCAACTGTTTCCGTGAGGACGAGAACTTCTACTATTTCAGTTTCTCCGATACGGGCGTAGGCGTACCGGCCGAACACCTGAACCGTTTATTCGAGCGTTTCTACCGGGTAGATAAAGGTCGCTCACGCAAACTGGGCGGTACCGGTTTGGGGCTGGCTATCGTAAAAAATGCCGTGATTATTCATGGCGGCAATATCTCCGCCAAAAGCAGTCAAAGCGGTGGACTGGAATTCGTGTTTACACTGGGGAAAGAGAAATAATCTTTCTCCGGCAGATATAGATTATTACTCGTCTCATTCGAGTCTGCTTACACGTTCCGAAAAAATTACCGGAGAAAGACTTCAATTATTATTACCATAAAAATACAAATCTCGAGACTTAGAATAAGCGTTATATAAAAAAACGAACATTCCACTACATAAACGTTCTTATCGTTATTAATAAATTCAATGATCGTTTATTATAAACGTCCCCTCCGTTTATTATAAACTTTAAAATCCGGATTTGCGAATTTAGCATCAATAATATGCAACAAAAAAGGCTGCAAACTCTGTAAAGTTTGCAACCTTTGGGGTATATCTGCCGTTCTATCCTTTAGTATAAGCTAAGGGAATGAGCTAAGTTCGTTGTAATATTATACTATTTTCTATCCATTCTATACTCATATTTCAGTTATTCTTTCATCCATAATTCATTGATTTCATTCTTTTCCTGACTACAAATATACGAAATAAAAAAGCGTTTGTCAAGTCCCGGATAAGTTTTAATCGCCTGTCATCAGGAATGCTCTTTTTTTACTTTTCCGCAATCACTTCATTCAGACAGGCTATGGCATTGAGTGTACGCGGATAGCCGATGTAGGGCAATAGTTGTGTGACGACAGCCAGCAACGTATCTTTATTATTCCCTACGTTGACATTTCCCTGTATGTGTCCTTTTACTTGTGACTCACAACCGCCTAAGGAAACAAGAATAGAGAACGTAACCAATTCACGTGTCTTCACATTCAGTCCGTTACGCGTTTGGTAATCTCCGAAGCAATTGGCAGAGAGATAACGCTGGATATGCTTCTGATTCTCGGGAGCGCTTTTATGCATCTGTTCTATCCGTTCACCGAAAATGGATTTCTGCAACTCCAGCCCTTTGTCGAAACGGGTTTCGGATGACACAACCGATTGTCCCTCTAAAGGAAGACGTACACCACGGGCGAGCAATATACCATTAGTAAGACCGATAAAATCTCTCACCTTAGCCATGCCTGCATAAGCTACTGCCTGATAAAGGATTTCCTTCACTTCTATCGGGGTAATGCCTTCATTAAGAGCGTTTTCAAGTGTGATACGGTATTCAGCCTGTGCCTGCGAAGCTATATTGGATGCCAAGGTTACCATAAGGCGGGTTTTAGTATCCAAGTCACCATATTCCTGCACTTCTTTTGTAAAATTACTAAATATTCCGTCCAATTCGGGGTCGGTAGCTTTTAGTCCGGTTGCCACGTTGTCTTTTGTAGCTTCGGCATATTGTTGGTCGCTCACACGTTCCAGCCACATATTCTTGTTGGTTTGCGGATTACATTCGATAGCCAGATGCGAGAACCAGCTATCGGGGGCGGCACCGTGCCAATGTTCTATGTTCGGAGCGATTTCAACCACATCACCGGGAAGCAAGCGGCGTGATGCCTTACCACGTTCCTGATAATATCCCACACCGCCGACGGCAATCAGGATTTGTCCGCCCGTATGGCTGTGCCAGTTATTGCGGCAACCGGGTTCAAAAGTAACGTTGGACATGGGGACATTCAAGTCTTTGTTACTAGTCAGCCGCGCCAGCCAGGATTCTCCTGTGAAATACTGTTTGAATCCTACATTCTCCTCTCCTATCGGAAATGCGCTGATGTTTTGAGGTACTTCTTCTTTTTTCATATTCTGTGCATTTAATGAATTATATCCGAAAAACGTTATTAATGCAACTACTAAAGTAACAATTAATTTCTTCATGTTCATAGTCTAATTGTTTTAAAATTAATAACACAAAAATACGAAGTTATAGCCTTACAAGACTGATACAAATTACAGAAGTTAGTACCATTATTACAGATTTCCCGTCTTACCTGTCAAACGTTTCCGGCTAATCAACATCACTCCCAGCAAAATCACCAGTAAACCGGAAAGCTGAATAAATGTAACTTGTTCATTTCCTAAGAATACTCCTAAAAGGACTGCTATAAAGGGATTGACATAAGCATGCGTTCCTACTTCTGCTGCGGGACGTACTTTCAAGAGCCAGACATACGCCGAATATGCCAGCAAAGAACCGAAAGAAATCAAATAAAGCAAGGAGAACCAGCTTGTAGACGAGACTGTACTCAAATCGGCTTCCTCAATATCTCCACTCACAATTGTACAAAGCCAGAACATCGCACTGGCAAAAAGCATTTGCCACGCAGAACCGGCAAAATTGTTCACTTCTTCCTCACGGGAAGAACGGTATTTGGCATACAGTGTTCCCAAAGCCCAGGATATACAGCCGAAAATAAGAAGCAGGATACCGCGCTCACTTTGCGGATGCAGCCATTCTGCATTGAGCTGTTCCGCATAGAGCATTATTACTCCTCCGAATCCTATCACACCTCCCGTAATTGTAAGAGGGTTACGGAAATTAATACGCCACATGGGAACGTCCAACAGCAAAATCCAGAGTGCCGTAGAAGAAGCGATTATTGCCACGAGACTACTTGTCAGATAACGCTGTGCCAGCATGACGACAGCCATATCTATAAACAACAATACAATGCCGCTAACGGCAGAACGCTTCACGAGACTTTTCTTAAATATATGTTCTCCCCGCAAATAACAAATTCCAAGAAGTATCAGCCCGGCAGCCGTAAAACGCAATGCTCCGAGCAGGAAAGGCGAAAAATCTTTTAAAGCCACGCCTATAAAAAAATAGGTGGAGCCCCAGACTACATAAATGAGGAAATAAGCGATGATAACACCCGGTAAATTCCTGTTCGAGCGATTCTGACTTTCCATATTACTTCTTTTTATTCGTATTTACGGGGAGTGAGAAGGGGGAACTCTCAATAAATTGACAATTATTTTATTATTTCAAAGCCCGCCTCAATCTGTTTAATCCTTCTATCAACTGCTGTCGCGGACAGGCGATATTGATGCGGATAAATCCTTCACCAATCTCTCCGTACAAGCTGCCCTCGTTCACCCAAAGTTTTTCTTTCTCCAACAAGGTTTTCACTATCTCATCCGATGACTGATTCAGCACTGAACAGTCCACCCAAACCAGATAAGTGCCTTCCAACATCGACACTGGAAATTCAGGAAGATATTCAGAGAAGTATGCTCTCAAATAATTGTAATTGTCGAACAAGTATTGTTTCAACTCTTCCAGCCATTCCTCACTGTCGTTATAGGCTGCCATTAACGCTTCCACCCCGAACGGGTTCACATCACAAACTTCATTGACATTGATTGCTTTATCTATTTTCGTTCGTATATCCGTATCGGCAGAAATGATATTGGCTATTTGAAGCCCTGCCAGGTTAAAGGCCTTGCTGGGCGAGGTACAAGTGACGGAGTGCATCAAGAATTCTTGTGAGATAGAAGCAAAAGGGATATAGGTGTGTCCCGGGAAGACAAGTTCGCAATGGATTTCGTCTGCTACTACCCACACATTATTTCGGATACAGATGTCACCGATACGGGTAAGTTCCTGCTTTGTCCATACCCTTCCGGCAGGATTATGCGGGTTGCATAGCAATAGAACCTTTACATTTGGATCGGCAGCTTTTTGTTCCAAATCCGCAAAATTTATCTGATAGGTTCCATTTCTATAAATCAGCGGATTGGTAATCATCCCGCATCCGTTATTGCGGATAGAGGAGAAAAAGCAGTTATATACGGGTGTCTGCACCATTACTTTATCTCCGGGGACTGTCAGTGCCTTAATGACAGCAGACAATGCCGGTACTACTCCCGTGGTATAAATAATCCATTCTTTTTCTATCTGCCAGTCATGCCGCCTTGCAAACCAGTTTGTCACCGCCGCGTAGTATGCATCCGGTACACGAACATATCCGAAGATACCATGCTCCACCCGTTTCCTCAACGCTTCCACAACAGGGGGAGCCGTACGGAAATCCATATCGGCTACCCACATCGGCAATACATCTGCATCTCCGGCAGAATCCCATTTATAGGAATTCGTACCTCGGCGCGGAATTATTTCATCGAAGTCGTACTTCATATTTCAATCAAAACAAGTCAGTTCGTCCCAAAGTTTCAATTCACAATTTCCCGGTGCTTTGAGATTCTCGTCCAGAATGATTGTCCCGAAACTTTCGGCAATAATGCTTCCCGTGCGGGGATTCTTCACGCTGTGAACCGAGCTTTTAATCGTTGCTTTCACACTACTGTGTTCGAAAGCGAGGTCGGCGTCCTCTGCCATTGTACAATTTTCCATGACCAGGTCATGTGCATAGCAAAGTGGCTGCGTGCCCGAAATCCTGCAATTTACCAGACGTAAGTTTTTAGAATGCCAGCCCAGGTATTCTCCATTCAGTTCGGAATCATAGACAGTTACATTCTCCGTATTCCAGAATGCATCTTTGGAGTTGATAACCGCATTACGGATTTCTACGTTCTTACAGTACTGGAATGAATAGTTTCCGTTTTGGGCGTAGTTTTGGATATTGATATTCTCGCTGTGTATGAAAAGATAATCCGCTTTGTCTATCTGCACGTTCTTCAAATCTATATTACGACAATACCAGAATGTTTCCAAAGCGTTGGGCAACTGTACATTTTCGAGTTTTATCCCGTCCATTTCGCGAAACATCTTCGGGGCTTCTACCAAGGTATCTGCCATTTGCAGACTTTGGGAGTACCATAGCGCGGCACGGGCGCCTTCTGTAAAGAGACAGTTTTTCACTATAAATCCGTTGGTATGCCAAAAGGGATATTTTCCTTCAAAGCGGCAGTTGATTGCTATGATGTTGCTACATTCTTTCAGTGCAGACTCACCGGCGTGAATCGTCACATCTTCCAGTTGAAGGTCGTGGGTTGCAAACAGAGGACGTTCGCCCCCGTATTCTTTATTTCTTATTTGTTCCATTAGTTTATTTTTTTAGTCTGTTATTTCAAAAGTTACATTTACACTTCCTGCACCGACGGCGGAAGCCAGTCCCGAAGGATTCGTTATACGTCCCAAGCGGGTATAGGTATATGAAGTCGAGAAGCTCTCATAAAAAAGCACCACGCAAGTAGAACCGTAAAGCATTAAATCTCCCGTTTGAATGGTTCTCGGACTGAAAGAGGCTGTCGGCAAGCTGTTTTGTAGATAAAATAGCTTTTCATTGCCATTCAGTTCGGACATATTTACGGTCAAAGGCAGTAATTTCTTGAATTCTTTTGCTGTCTCATTACTTTCCAAGGTAGCATTGAACGAAGTAGAGCCGATTGTTAGTTTAAGATTGTTGCTCACTGGGACGTTTTCATTATTATTGTTATTATTACCAGAGTTGTTATTATTACCTGAGTTGTTATTTCCATTATTCGGGGTTGTCTGCTGACCTGTTCCCTGCAATGGCTCATCCTCGCTGCACGATGCGGAACCGACCGATAATGCCAACATAGCGAAGATTGTTATTATATAGTGCTTCATAATGATTCATGTTTATTTCTTCAGATATTCCTTGAAAAAAGATTCCAATTTATTGAATGGTATAAGGCTTACACGGTCGTAAAGGTCTACGTGTCCTGCACCGGGCACTATATACAGTTCTTTAGGCTCGGCAGCCAGTCGATAGGCATCCTCGCTGAATTCGCGCGAATGGGCATTCTCCCCGGCAATGAAAAGCATGGGACGGGGTGAAATCGTTTCAAGATCTGCGAAAGGATAGAAATTCATAAATTTCACATTACTTGAAAGGGTTGGGTGAGTTGTTGTCAAAGGAGTTGCTCCTTCTGGTGTGAATTCTCCTCTTTGTGTACGGTAGAATTCATAAAATTCACGTTCTATCGGGCCGGATTTCTCTGTCAGTTCGTGCACTGTGCCACCTGTGTATTTTGTTTCTCCACCCAGGAATTCAACATAACGCTGCTCTGCCGCTTCCGCCATAATTTGTTTTCTCTGCTCCAGAGTCAATGAGTGCTTCAATCCGTTACGGCTGGCAGTACCCATATTATACATGCTGATTGTTGCAATGGCTTTGAGACGAGGGTCTATTTTTGCCGCACTGATAGCGAAACTTCCACTGCCGCAAATACCGATTACACCTATAAGATTCCGGTCGACAAACGGACGTGTACCGAGAAAATCTACCGCAGCGCTAAAGTCTTCCGCATAAACTTCCGGCAGAACGGCATTGCGCGGCTCGCCTTCGCTCCCACCCCAAAAAGAAAGGTCTATGGAAAGTGTGACAAATCCTCGTTCCGCCATTTTCGTTGCGTAAAGGTTTGCACTCTGTTCCTTGACTGCTCCCATAGGGTGTCCGACAATGATTGCAGGGTATCTATCTCCTTCTTTCATGTTCTTGGGCAGAAACAGATTTCCGGCTACCTTCATTTTATACTGGTTGGAAAAAGAAACTTTCTCCACACTTACCAAATCACTTTTATAAAAGTTATCTGCATCTGTCTGTGCAGAAGAAAAATTAGTTCCGAGCATCATAATAAATACAGTTGTTAATAATAAAATCCGTTTCATATCTCTCATTTTTAATTATTAAAGAATTGATTGTCTACTTTCTACGTTGCAAAAATACGGTGAAATAAAGAGACTGTATGTAGATGAATTACTGACATTATTACCCGAATTACAGATTATATTTTTTTCATCATTCTGCTAAAATATCCATTTTAACCTGTTTGCGGGAATGGGGCATACGAACACGTAAATAAACGAACACAATGCTTGCAATCAGAAAAAGAAACGCGCCGAAAACAGAATAGCGAGTACCCATTTCCGTGATGAAGGCTCCGCATATAGCCGTACCAATCGTTGTTCCCAAATTAGCGGAAGTCAAAAACATTCCATTGGCAAAATCGGGAGCTTCGGGTGCGGAATCTGTTATCATGTATTGCATATTATTACTTGCGATACCTGCCAATACACCTAAAATAAGGATGATTATTACCATAGCCGTTATCCATTCTCCGACGAAGAACAGGAAGATATAGGAAGCTAACAGTGCAAAAGGCATGATGATTATTGAGCGTCTGGCATTTATCGAAAGTAGTTTCCCCGCCAGCACATTGCCTACAATATTCGCCAGTCCATATACAAGCAAGACGGCACTGATTACATTGTAGGAGACTTCCGTCACTGTTTTCAGATAGTCTGACATATAGCTGAAGAATCCGAACATGGCTCCGTTAATCAAGGTTACGGCAATGATTGAATGCCACATCTCCGTTTTCTTCAATACGCTAAGTTGCGCACCGTAAGATACTTTTTCTTTTACAGGCATGGAAGGGATAAACAGTATAGTAGCCACAAATACCAAAGCATTCACAACTGTGAAAAATAACATCGCCATGGAGAACGAAATTTCACTAGCAATGAAACTGGTCACCGGAACACCCAGCACCATGCCGGCGGACACACCGATAAAGACTTTAGAAACAGCCTTGGGAGCCTGTTCCTTGCTAACAGACGCAGCAGCTACCGTAAAAGCCATAGATACATATACCGGATGCAGGAAAGCGGGAAGTATCCGGGCAATCAACAATATGGTAAAGTTAGAGGTAAGCATGGATATGATATTGCTTAGCGTAAATAATCCCAGTGCAAGCAGCATTACTTTCTTCCGGTTAATTCCCGAAAACAACAAAGGAGTGACTGGAGCCGATGCGGCTACCACCAATGCAAAAACACTTACCGTCCAGCCTGCCTGCGGTACGGAGACATTAAAAGTTTCGGCAATCAAGGGCAGGATACCCACTACTCCCATCTCGGTGTTTATAATGCCAAACACACCGACTGTAAGGATAAAGACGAGCAAACCGCCCGAATTGAGTTTTAATTTATTCTTTTGTTCCATGGTTACTATATGTAATTTATAATTCCAGTCCCAGTTTATAGGCGTTTTCAAGATGTTCTTTGTCAATCTGCCGTGCCAGTTTCTCGCATCCGGTACAACCACCGGCACAATATATCCCAACTTCATTCCAGCCTAACGCTTGGTTGAGAAGACGGAAATATCGTTTCGGCTGCTCAAAGGTCGTATCATTATCGTCACCGGCTGTCATCAGCAATACCGAGTCTTTTTGAGGATACTTGTCATCGACTGAAATGGCATAAAGCCTGTCTATGAATGATTTCAACTGAGCTGTGATTGTCCAAAAGTAAAGGGGGGAAGCCATTACTACTGTATCACATTCAGCAAACAAGGGATATATATCCTGCATACCGTCGCGGACAGCGCACTGACGAGCGAGACGCTGACACACTCCACATCCCCTGCACCCTTCTATCCGCATACTGCCCAAATAAACTTTCGTCACAGAATGTCCGCGCTCTACCAATCCTTTAATGTATGCATCGGTCAGCCGGTCTGTATTGCCGAGTTTTGTCCCTGCACTCATTATGACAAGTATCTTTTTCATATCTCCCTGATGTATTTTTTCTATCGTCCGTGGAAGCGGATTTTCTGCCGGTTCTTTGTCATTCAGAAACCGGTAGATAGCCGCACCGCCCAACAGCAAACTTCCTGTTGCGACCAACGAATTTTTCAAAAAACTTTTTCTGTCCATATTCTCTATTAATTTAATTCCATACACACATGAGGTATAGAGTCCTATTCGACGTTACAAAGGTCGGGAGAATAAAGTGAAGCGATTGTAGACAAATTACGGAGATGATAACCCCAATTACAGATTCGTTATTTTCCCTCTATGAAGATATTTTTTTTATGTGTATCTTTGTTACGGTTCAACTAATAACAGCTATGGAGAAAGTTATAAAATTAGAGAATGTAGACCAGTATAACAACTTATACGGACTTGAGACATTGCACCCGCTGGTCAGTATCGTTGACCTGACCAAAGCGACTAAATCTGTCAACCATATCCAAATGAATTATGGTCTTTACGCACTCTTCCTGAAAGAAACCAAAAGTTGTGACATTAAATATGGACGACAATATTATGATTATCAGGAAGGCACTATTGTATGTTTCGGTCCCGGTCAGACGGCAGGTGTCGAAACTACGGAAGATGAAGTCAGTCCTCCCGTTTACGGCATTATTTTTCATCCCGACCTGATTCGCGGCACTTCTCTTGGAAAGGAGATTAAACAGTATACCTTCTTTTCGTATGCTGTGAATGAAGCGTTGCACCTGTCAGAACAAGAGAAAGAAATCGTAATGGACTGCCTGAAGAAAATCAGCATAGAACTGGAACACGGTATTGACAAGCATAGCAAAGTTCTAATTGCCATGAATATCGAGTTGTTGCTGAATTACTGCATGCGTTTTTACGAACGGCAGTTTATCACGCGGAGCAATGTCAATAAGGACGCTCTGACGAGGTTTGAGCAACTGCTGGATGAATATTTCCAAAGTCAGCTTCCGATGCAGAACGGATTACCTTCAGTGAAGTACTTTGCCGACAAAATCTGCCTTTCTTCCAACTACTTCGGTGATATGGTGAAAAAAGAAACAGGAAAAACCCCACAAGAACATATTCAGACTAAGGTTATTGAACTTGCAAAGGAGCATATTGCCGATACGGAAGAAACAGTGAGCCAAATAGCATACGCATTAGGATTCCAGTATCCGCAACACCTCTGCCGGTTATTCAAGAAGCGTGTCGGCTGTACTCCTAACGAATATAGAAACCAGATTTTTACATAAAAGAGAAAATATTGAAACTAGACTCAATAGAGCCTCAATATCCGGACTAACACTGGCAAACAAATATCTGTTTTGCCGAATTATCATTAAATGCCTCTTCTTCAAATCCACCATACTTATGAATAATATGAAAACCATTCCATTCCAAATATGAATCCAGCTCTTGAGGAAAGAACATTCTCATATCCAGATTTTGAATAGAATTAAACTTGCCATTGATAAAATAATGCCATTCGATACGGTTTATCTGAGTTTTATTTTCATATCGCATGGTCTGCTTTATCAATACTTCTCTACCGTCATCGGTTGTATATGCGGCAATTTCCTTCTGCTCTTTTTCACCTTCAACTATATATTGGATATTTGGATTAAAACAATCAAACAGAAATAAGCCGCCGTCTTTGAGGTGATTCTTAACGACACTAAGTACCTTAAATAAATCTTCATTCTTATATAAATGATGAATCGAATTAAACGGAATAAAGATAAGGTCGTATTTTTCCGGCAAATTCAAAGTTCTGATATCTGCCTCGATAAAACTTATTTCTAATCCTGCTTCGGAAGCTTTCACCTTTGCCTGGGCAAGCATTGAAGGGGTGTAATCAACTCCAGTAATATCATATCCTTCCTTTGCAATGGGAAGAGTAAGTCTGCCTGTACCACAACAAAGTTCAAGTATCTGCGCATCCTTGTTTTCCGGCAACCACCGCTTATAAAAATGCAAATCATCTAGATTGGTATTCATTGCATCATAAATATTTGCATCATAAATTAAATCACCCACTTTATAATCACTATTCATATATGTTGCCCTCCAATGTCTATTATCTACTATTTTTATGTTTATTACCAGTCTCATTTTCCAAGGTCGGTAATATAGGTAAAATAATCCGTAATCTATATACAAACCGAATCTAAAATCAGCAGTATCTTTGCAGTGTGATAAAAACAACAGGTATAAACGTAAAAAAACAAATTGATATGTATTTAGAAAATATTGACTCTCCTGCAGACGTAAAAAAGTTATCGTTTAATGAGCTCAATGATTTAAGTAATGAAATCCGTGCATCACTCCTGCAAAAATTGAGTGAACACGGCGGGCATTTCGGGCCTAATTTCGGAATGGTGGAAGCGACTATTGCTTTACATTATGTATTCAATTCACCGGAAGACAAGATTGTTTTTGATGTATCGCATCAAAGTTATGTGCATAAGATGCTGACCGGACGGAAAGATGCTTTCCTCTATCCGGCAGAGTATGACAATGTATCGGGTTATTCCGAACCACACGAAAGCAAACATGATTTCTTTGTTATCGGTCATACTTCCACTTCCGTCAGCCTGGCTAGCGGATTAGCAAAAGGACGCGACCTGACCGGTGGCAACGAGAATATCATAGCCGTGATAGGCGACGGCTCTTTAAGTGGCGGCGAAGCATTTGAAGGATTGGACTATGTGGCGGAGCTTGGTACAAACATGATTATTATTGTCAACGACAATCAAATGTCTATTGCCGAGAATCACGGTGGTCTTTACAAGAACCTGAAAGATTTGCGTGACAGCAACGGTCAGTGCGAATGTAATTTCTTCAAGGCTATGGGATTGGATTATATGTACGTGAACGACGGCAATAATGTGGAAGCATTGGTTGAGGCTTTCTCTAAAGTGAAAGATATTCAGCATCCGATAGTAGTACATATTAATACCCTGAAAGGCAAAGGGTATGAACGCGCAGAACTGGACAAAGAGACTTACCATTGGCGTACTCCGTTCAATATAGAAACCGGAGAATCCAAGTTTGGCGAAACTGCGGAAGATTATAGCGAAGTAACCGCTCAATATCTGCTGAAAAAAATGAAAGAAGACAAGCGGGTGGTAACAATTACTTCGGGTACTCCTGCCGTTCTCGGGTTTACTCCCGACCGTCGTCAGGAAGCCGGCAAGCAGTTTGTTGATGTCGGTATTGCCGAAGAACATGCAGTGGCACTTGCTTCCGGTATTGCCGCTAATGGGGGAAAGCCTGTTTATGGGGTATATAGCACATTTATCCAACGATCTTACGACCAGCTATCGCAAGACCTCTGCATCAATAATAATCCGGCAGTCCTCTTGGTATTTTGGGGAACATTATCCGGTATGAATGATGTAACTCATCTCTGTTTCTTCGATATTCCGCTTATCAGTAATATTCCGAATATGGTCTATTTAGCGCCAACCTGTAAAGAGGAATATCTTGCCATGCTGGAATGGGGTATCCGTCAGAATGAACACCCGGTGGCTATCCGTGTGCCCGCAACAGATGTGATTAGCTGTGGCGAGTCTGTGGAATCCGATTACAGCGTTCTCAATCGTTATAAAGTCGCTCATTGCGGTTCGAAAGTAGCTATCCTTGCGTTAGGTTCGTTCTTCGGATTAGGACAGTCGGTGCTGTCATTGCTGAAAGAAAAGGCAGGTATTGATGCAACGCTTATCAATCCCCGATATATCACCGGCATTGACAATGAGCTAATGGAAGAGCTGAAAGCCGACCACCAACTAGTGATTACATTGGAAGACGGTGTGTTGGACGGTGGTTTCGGTGAAAAGATTGCCCGTTATTACGGTGCCAGTGATATGAAAGTCCTTAATTATGGAGCGAAGAAAGAATTCGTAGACCGGTACGACATACAAGAGTTACTTCGTGCCAATCATCTGACAGATGAACTGATTGTAGAAGATATAAGAAAGATTATCGGCTAAAGAAGTCCTAACCAGTTCATTATATATTCATGTAGGTTGATGCACTTCCGTAACGGGGGATATGCATCAACCTACTTCTATTTACTATCTATTCTGACTGTCTATCTCTTTAAGCAATTCGTCAACAGCCGTTTTCAGTTGCATATCTTCCCCTTTCACTACCGTTTCAGGGCTATTGGCAACCTTAATATCAGGCTCTAACTGGCTATTTTCCAGATAACTTCCATCCGGCAGACGATAACCGATAATAGGAATACCGAATACCAGTGAAGGGTCTTGCAATGTTTCCCAAGATACGCTTGTCATTGTTCCCGGCACAGGCATACCGACCAGTTTGCCTATCTTCTGGTGTTTGTACACCCAAGGCGTACCGTGCGCATTGGAATAGTTAGCTTCACACTGCAACATGATAGAAGGTTTATTCCAGCGACGGCTCGGCATATCACAGGCTTCACGTCCGCGTACTACCTGCGTAAAGTATTTCTGGCCGCTGAAAAGTATCTCGATATCTTCGTGCAGACGACCGCCGCCATTGAAACGGGTATCAATCACAATTCCGTCACAGTTGTTATATTTACCCAAAATATCCGAGTAAACAGTACGGAAACTTCCGTCGCCCATGGACTGGATATGTACATACCCCAACCGACCGTTCGACCATTTCTCAACATCGGCAGCACGTTGTTTTACCCAACGTTTATATAACAAACCGTTGAGTCTTCCGCTAGTGATAGGCATTACCACTTCTTCCCAACGCTCCTTATTCTGCGGATTATACAACGAAACCAGAGTTTTCTTTCCGGCTTTATTATTCAATAAAGCAGTAATATCCTTATCCGGAGCCAGTTCCTCACCGTTAATCTTTTCAATAATGCAGCCTGCTTTTACTTTTGTACGGGAATGGTCGAACGGGCCTTTCTCGATTATCTCAGCGATTTTCATTCCTTTTTCCTGATAGTTCCAATCGAACAACAAGCCCAGGTTAGAGGTCACATCTCCCCCGCCTTTCGGAGAATAACGTCCTCCCGTATGCGAAACATTCAGTTCGCCCAACCATTCGCTCAATAACTCTGCGAAGTCGTAGTTGTTATCAATATGAGGCAGAAATTTGCGATAAGCAGCCGTCATAGCATCCCAATCGACCCCATGCATAGTAAGATTGTAGAAGCGTTTTTGATGTTGCTTGTACACATGGTCGAACATTGCTTCACGCTCGGCAGCCAAGTCCATTTTCATTTCAGCCTGATAACTGATTGATTTCAATGCATCCGACTTCGCATCCATTTTCTGCATCATCCGGCTTCCCAACAAGAAAATGTCCCCTTTCTTATCCAACATCAATGATGCCCAACCGGTATTGAGTTTGTGCAAACGTTTTGTGTCTTTTTCACGAAGATTCATTTTCCAAAGGTCATAGCCGCCTTCGAAAGCTGAGAAGTAATAAAGATTCTCTCCGTCTTTTGAGAGTATGGCACTGCCTAAATCGGAAGAGTTGGGAGTCAGACGGACGATACGGTCTTCAATGCCGTTAAGCTCTACTACTATATCTTTCTTGTCTGCTTTATCTTCGGATGACTTGTCCTCGTCAGCTTCATCCTTTTTGGACTTATTTACATCTTTCTTCTTGTCACCGTCTTTCGCTTTCTTCTGTTCCTTTTCTAATTCTTTAAGCAGTTCGAAGTCTTCCTTACTTAAGCGATAGCGGTCATAAGCATCCTGATTCAAGAATACCAGCATCACATCCTGTTGTGAACCCCAAGAAGCATGCGCACGCATACCGTAACGTTCAGTTTGGAAAAGAATAGCGTTTCCGTCCAGTACCCAACGCGGAGAACCGCTAATATATCCGCTGTTAGTCAAGTTGGTAATAGTACCGCCTTGTGCGCTGACAATACCTATATCCGAATAAGGATCATGGCGATTGCCAATAAATTCAAGAGTAAACCATTTGCCGTCCGGCGACCATTCATAGTCGAATCCGCCTCCGGTATTATACCATGTAGAACCGTCCGTCACTTGACGAACTTTCTTCGTCTTTAAGTCAAGTACCATTAAGCGGTTACGGTCTTCGATGAAAGCCAGCTCCTTACCGTCCGGAGAATATTGCGGATAAGCACGTTCCACTGTTTTTGAAGGAAGCAAGACTTCTTCCTCGATAAGAGTTGCATTAGGGAAATTGGCTTCTTCCTTACGGGCTATTTTGGCGGTGTAAAGTTGCCAGTTACCCGTCCTTTCACTGGCATAGACCAGCGTCCGGTTATCCGGGGCAAAGGACACAGCGGCTTCTTTTCCCGGAGTATTCGTGATTTGCTTTGTTGTAGTGTAATCCGTCGAAGTGACAAAGACATCACCACGCACAATGAAAGCAACCTGTTTGCCGTCCGGAGATACGGAAGCGGAAGTAGCGCCCTGAGAAAATTTGAGGGAAGCAATCTCCTTTTCATCATCCCGGACAAGTTCGACATTTACTTTCTTCGGACGGGCATTGGCTTCCTGTGTATAAAGCTCTCCGTCATAGGTATAACACAATGTACCTTTATCACTGATTGACAAGAAACGTACCGGATGCGTACGGAATGTAGTTATCGTTTTTACCTCTTGAGGCACATTCGACGTTTGCGAAGTATTCAGTGAAAAGTTATAAACATTGAATGAGCCGCCGTTGCGCTCGCTAAGAAAATAGACAGAATTGCCGTCGGGCGCATACACCGGATTGCGGTCTTCCCCTTCCCGGTTCGTTAGATTGGTATGTTTTCCCGATTGTGTGTTATACAGCCAAATATCTCTGGTTATAGAAGAAGTATGGTGTTTTCTCCATTCATCTTCGAAGCCTTTACGGTCTTGATAAAGAAAGTTTTTCCCCGATTTATCAAAGCAAACCCATTCGGCAGGAGTAGCGAGTACTTGCTCGGTACGTCCTCCGCCAGCAGGTACTTTATACAATTCTGTCATTGCTCCGGTAGGAAACAAAGCGCTACCTGCGGGGTCTTGAATAGATGCGGAGAAAAGTACAAACTTTCCGTCCGGAGTAAAAGCCGAAGGAATCTCCGAAGCGGAATGATAAGTCAGCCTTTGGGCGGTTCCGCCGTCAGCAGGCATGATAAAGAGGTCGAAATTCCCATTCCGGTCGCTGGCAAATGCAATTTGTTTTCCGTCGGGCGACCAAACGGGGTTGGCTTCATAAGATGCTTGTGTTGTCAACTGAACGGCTGTCCCACCTTGTGCGGGGACTTTGTAAATATCGCCTTTATAACAAAAGACAATCTCCGTTCCATTCGGTGAAATACGTGCGTCACGCATCCACAAAGGAGTAATGGCATAGCCGGACAATGCGGTCAATGCCAGTGCTAAAGAAGTTATTAGTTTCTTCATATCAAATTATTATATATATTTTATTTCAACAAATCAGTTTGAATTAGTTTTCCCGTGTAATTATAGAATACCCTGTCACCAAAGTCTTTGTAGAAGAAAGCATATTTATCTACTCCTGTACAATGGCAGACACCAATCTGACGCGGCAGATATTCTTTCAGATAATCTGCAATGATCTGATATTTCCGTTCTTCTGCGTTATGAATATGAAAACCGCCTAACAGTAAGTTACAAGGAGATTCGGGAAATGCCGCACGGACTGTTCGCAGGATATTTGTAATTCCTCGATGAGAACAGGCGCTCAATACAGAAAAACCGTCCGGCTCTACCAACACTACCGCCAATTCATCCTGAAAAGTATCCGGTATATGGCAACCGTCTTCTTTCTGAACCCGAAAGCGTTCGAAATGGGTATCCTCATGGTCGATAATATCAATAGAGGGAAAGAGAAATACGCCGGGAAGCAGTTCGGTCTGTTCTTCGATAAAACGGAAACGGGAAAGGTCGAAAGTCTGCGTATGCTTCATTCCATTTTCGCGTTCATCCTTAAATTTTGGAGAGAAGGCTTCGCGTTTGCAGACAACTGTCGCTTGTTTGTTCAGCTCCAAGAAATGACGCAGACCTCCCGTGTGGTCACTGTGCCCGTGGGATAATATCAGATAATCGACTTTCTGCAAGTCAATATGCAGCAGGCGGGCATTACGGATAAACAAATCGGACGCTCCTGTATCGAAGAGCAATCTATGTTCCGATGTCTCAATATATAGAGAAAGACCGTGCTCTGCCTGCAATTTACGTCCATAGACACAATTCTCTACAAGAGTCGTTATTGTATAGCCCATAATGCTTAGTTATTAAACGAATCATACAAAATAAAAAGTTCTGCCACAAAATTATAATAATTCTGTGGCAGAACAAGCAATCCAGGCAATTAAAATTCTTGACTTTTCAATCTATTCGATTGAAATATCATTTTTATGCTTCAAAAGGTCACATAAGATAACGTCACTATCCGGTCGTCATAGCGTCACTATCTTGTTGTTATAGCGTCACTATCCTGCAAGCATAGCGTCACTATAATAAGACGGGACAGTTACACCATTTTTCCCATGTTGTAGGCTTCCTGCATATATGGAGTATCTTTAATCTCTCCTACCTTCCAGGCGCCGATTCCATAGACCGTTCCTTTTTCCTGTGGCCCTTCCAGACAATCGAGGAAGCCACGGAAACCGTCTATCGTGCGCTCCATCATTGCTTTGTTATCCTCTGCTGCCGCAATAATGAAATAAAACTCTTTGTTCGTTATCTCCGTATAACGTGCGCAGCAACGGTCAATCATAACCTTCATTTGACCGCACATTGTATAGAAATACACGGGAGTCGCCATTACAATCACATCGGCAGCAATCATCTTCTCCACGATTTCCGCCGCATCATCCTTCTGCGGACAAGGCTTTCCGTACATACTGCAAACACTGCATCCCGTACAAGGATGAACCGTTTTGTCTTTCAATACAATCTTTTCCACTTCATTGCCCGCTTCGAGAGCACCTTTCATAAATTCATCACAAAGCAAATCCGAATTGCCGCCTTTCCGCGGACTGGACGAAATTATCAGAACTTTTTTAGCCATAACTTTACTTTATTAGTTTTATCTTTTAGAATGATTCAGTCTTTTCACTCTGCAAAAATAGGCAATTTATAACATAGCGAATGTATATAAATTACAGAGAGATGTACCTTAATTACAGATTACCAGACATTCCTGTGAATCCTATCCCCTACCCGGATTTCTTTCTGCTTACAAATATGTGCATTCTCCGCTGCATAGCCGATAGCGAGGAAACAGGTGAACTCATATCCGTCAGGAGCATTGACGAGATGTTTCACATACTCCGGTTCGTTGCCAATAGGAATACGGAATGCACACGCCAGTCCTTCCGCCGTTGCTGCTAACAGGATATTCTCAACGGCTGCCCATGCAGAAGCGAAATAGTTGAGTGAACTTTGGTCGGCAGGTTGGCACAGAGGAAAATCCTTTTGCCGAAAAAATGGAAGTACGAGACAATTACTTTGCATAAGCATACGTTGTTGTTTGGGCAACGCATCGACAAACATGGCGTGTTCATCCTTATCCATCATGTCGGCAGCAGCATCAAGCCCTGCCTGTTGAATGTTCCTTGTGTTTTCCGCCACAGGCGATATGAGTCGGGCAATGTTTTCCTGCCCTCTCACGACAATAAACTCAAACTGCCGCAAATGGTCATTGGTCGGAGCTTTGAATGCAGCCAACAGCACCTTTTCCAGTACTTCGTCCGTCACCTTCTTATCGGAAAAGTCGCGAATAGTTCTTCTTTTCTCTAGTACTTGATAGAAATCCATAACAATACATTTTAATAGTTATACTTATTGTTTCCGGCAGCAAAGTTACCCAGCTTTCTTGTTATATATTTGTGGTATCATCTTAGATATTTGTCGTATATTTGCACATAAGTCATTTTAAACATTACTCTTATGGAAGATACCGCCATTCCTTATGAATTACCCGAAGTGGAGAATCACTCTTTTTTCTTTATAGACCAACGAGTGACAACAAGCATCGAAGCCAAACTGCACCGGCATGATGCATGGGAGTTGTATTATGTTGTCCACGGATATGGTAAACGAATGGCAGGTGACACATTGCAACCTTTCGCAGCAGGCGACGTAGCGTTAATACCACCGTCCATGCTACACCGCTGGGAATATTCACCGGATTCGGCAGACGATGACGGGCATGTCCGTTATTTAATGGTAGCTTTCAGTCATTCGCTTGTAGAACGGTGTATGGCAGTATTTCCCGAACTGCGTAATCGTCTGACGGGCATTACATTCCCGACGAACGCACTGAAATTCGGTACTGGAAGTTCACAAACCATTCGTCGGATATTGTCACAAATGAACGATATGGACGAGTTGGGACGCCTATGCGAAATGTTTCGTCTGCTACCTGCCATATTTACTTCATCCGACCATACCTTTGCCGGAAAGCCCATGAGTATTGAACGTGACGTGAGACGTATGCAGCAAATCTGTGTTTATGTAATGGCCCACTATATCCATACCATATTTTTGGATGATATTGCCGCAGAAGTAGGCATGAACCGCTCTGCTTTCTGTTCCTACTTCAAACGTTGCAAAGGAATGACCTTCTCGCAGTATGTAACCCAATATCGCTTAAATACAGCCTGCGAACTTCTTAAACATTCACAAAAGCAAGTATCCGAAATTTGTTTTACGGTCGGTTTTAATGATTTGCCCCATTTCGTCCGAGTTTTCACAAATACCTTGGGAATGTCTCCGTCCAAATACAGAAGACAATTTCAATAGTCATCTCTTTCTCCAAAGACAATTTTGTATCCTAACCATTTAATGCCATTTCTCCCTTTTTATTCGTTTATTCCAGAGATTTTCCGTAAGTTTGTCCACGATACGAACAACATGATGCAATGAAAAAAATACAACTGACCGACATACATAAAGAAAAACTGTTTCAAATCCCTCTTTTCCGGGATTTGCCCTTGAATATAAAAGAATCTTTATTAGAAAAACTGGATTTCATAGTCTATGCAGCAGACAAAAAAGAGATAGTTGTTACACAGGGAACGCCTTGCAACAAACTGTATGTGTTGTTGGAAGGGAAATTACGCACGGATATTATCGACGGACTGGGAAACGAAGTGATGATTGAATATATCATTGCGCCACGCACTTTTGCCACTCCACATCTTTTTAATCCAAACAATACACTGCCTGCCACGTTCACCGCCCTTGAAGACAGTGTGATACTTATGGCAACCAAAGATTCTACGTTTAAAGTTATCAGCCAAGACCCGCAAGTGTTACACAACTTTCTCTGCATTGCCGGTAATTGCAACATTTGTACCGTATCACGGCTGAAACCCCTCTCCCGCAAGACTGTTCGGGAAAGATTCATTGTTTATCTGTTCGAGCATAAGAAGAAAGATTCCCTGATAGTAGAGATTACACATACGCAATCCCAACTTGCCGAATACCTCAATGTATCCCGCCCTGCCTTATCGAAAGAAATTAATAAGATTATCAAGGAAGGGCTTATCACCATGGAAGGGAAACGGGTGGAAATCCTGAACAAAGCAGCTTTAGAGAAATTCATATAATAAAAATGTGGCGCAGCTTAAACTTTCGGTTTTATGCTGCGCCACACTTGTCAGAATGTCATCCCTATTTAATTACCATTTTGTGAAAAACACTTTCGGATTGATATTCAACGATACCCACCCCCAGTCTTGCCAACTCTTATGATTGCCGCCTTTCACTACATCCATCGTCTTTGTGCCACGCATGAAAGAATATCCGGCAGAGAGTTTTACGTCTTTCATCACCGACAAATTGATTTGATAATCAACTTCCGAACCTAAGGATTTATTCAAGTCCGGCAATTTAACCGCGGTAGTGAAATAGTGATAATTCAACTCCATATCCACCTTGTCCGACGCACGGAAACGAGCACCGATACGGCTGTCCATTAAACCCGGCGCATAACCGTTCACAAATAGATTCGCATAGAAATAATCCATACTTCCGTAGAACTTATGGTGTGTTCCGTAGAGAGGGTCGAACGCTTTAAACTTGTCACCGTTTCCCTTATCGCCGCTCAGATAGTCGAAACTTGCCACAACTCCCCATGTCTTGTCAAAAGCATAGGCAGCCTGCACGCTTCCCATTAATGCCGACACTTTCTCAGCATCCTTATTCTTGCCCGTCTGATAGTAGAAAGCGCCGTCCAGACTCCAGCTACCGGGCTTATAGGTAAGATACGTTCCCATTGTTTGCAGATAACGGGTATGCGAATCCTGCGTAGCCGCATCCCCGGTTTCCAATCCCAGGTTCATAAACAGCAAAGAAGCGCCGAACGGAATTGCATCCGCCTTATAGTGATACCATACAGTCTGCATATTCTTATAAGGCTGTGCACCGGAAGCATAATAAGTACCGCCTATCTTCTTCTCGTCATTCTGGTTGAAGGCAAGAATAAGGTGTACCTCATTATTCTTATTCGCATATCCCAGTTTCAATGCGTCATGATAACGTCCCGCCACATTCCAGTCCAATCCGCCCAAAATACGCTCATCGTCATAAACCAATGCCTGACGCCCCAACTGGGCAAAAAGGCCGTGTCCGAAATCAAGTTTTGCCCATGCTTCGTTCAGGACAAAACGCCCGTTCTTGTCGAGCTGCGGATCTTGTCCCCAAACTCCGACGTGCTGTGCCGACATCTTGATTTCCAAGTCCGACCGCTTGTAGTCAATTGACAAACGGGCACGATTGTTGATAGACGATGCGGCTTTCACCCCTTCATTGCGAGGAAACCAAGCTCCGTTCCGATACTCCGCCCGAGGTCTGATTTGCATCGACATCGAGAACTCATTTTCCTTCTCCGTGTTTTGTGTGTATGCCATGCTTGGCAATAGCATCATAAGCACTAATGACCAATAAAATGTTTTCATCAATATTGCAATTTAAATGATTTGATATTTCAATTCAAATTATAAGTGTGTACACTGACACCTTGTGCCGACGGAAGATAATTGATTCCATACCAGCACATCTGTAATAAAACAAACGATACTAACAAAATAACTAATGCCGGACTCACTTTCAACGGTTTACCCAGTCGGAAATGTATATATGTAAGATAAGAGAACCAAGTTGCCGCTGCCCATGTTTCTTTCGGATCCCAAGCCCAGTAATGTCCCCAAGCTTCCTTTGCCCAAATAGCTCCCGTAAGCATACCCAATGTCATAAAAGCCAGACCTACATAAGTAAGGTTATCGCATAAATCCATTTCTTTCCGTTCAATCTCTTCTTTCTTGAACCAAAGCAGATAAATAGCCATTACCACCGCAGCCCCCAACATAGCATAAGCAAACATATACACAATAACATGAGGAGCAAACCATGGACTCTGTAAAGCAGGCATTAACGTCTTGTTGTGAATCTCCGGCTTAAAGATATTGATACAGATAAAGACTAATGACAGAACGCAACTGAAACTAAGAATCCATTTATACTTCCAACGTATATACGTTATCAATCCAGCCAACGGCAGAAAGAAAGAATACCACAAACGTGTCTCTCCCATTGTCCGCATCGGAGGACGTTCCAAAGAAACCCACATGCCGAGGATAAAACAGAAAAATACAGCCAATCCCAACAGAGTAAATCCGTATGCCCATACCGTTTTCTTTCCTTTCCAAGCAGCAAAAGCCCCCAAGCTCCAACAAACCAATGCGACTACCGCAAACAATATAAAATATTCCCAACTCATTCCTTTTCCTCCTCTTTTCTCTTTTGTGCATTCACAAACAGACAAACGGCCCCGAGCATCATCATAACGATCCCTGTATAAACTACCGGCAACCACGGATCACGAACCAGTTCGAAGATACTAATATCACTCCAACCCCCTTTCGACTCATCATAACTAAGCTGATAGATTTTCCAGCCTTCTATCTCCATAGGACGGTTCACTTCAATCGTATCTTCCGTAATTGTTCCCTCCTGCGTATAGACTTTCACTTTCGAAGCAAAGCGTTGCGGTTCTCTTTCCGGCATTACGAGGCTAGTCAGAGAATCAAGGCGCAATGCCTTATAAGGGAAAAGAAAACTCCCACAACTCACCCAGCCTTCCTTCGTCTGCCGGTTCTTTCGGTTCACAGCTTTCAAATGTACAGCGTAAGTTGCTCCCATAGAATGAAAATCCGTAAACTTCAGCGTATCCTCGGTAGCTACGGAGGCCGCCATTGGAATGGATTGTTGAATAGTCAGTTCCCAATCCTGCAAAGTCCCACCGTATACTTCTTCTTCAAGCAATAAATGTACAGGAGATTTTTCGGGAAGTGCACGTCCGGTTTCATTATCAATCAGCATCAGTTTCGGCGGATATTCATCAATAGTAAAATCTTTTAATTCGATAGCCAACGGAAGTTCTGTCAGTTGTCCTTTATCATCGGTAGCCCGCCATTCCGCGTTTCCCATTCGGGTAGTCATTTTCAGTCGCTGCATATCGGCATTCCCTAAAGTAGCTGCAATCAATGCAATGAATAATCCGATACCGACACTTACTGCCGACTTCAGATTCTTCGGAATTGCATTGAAGATTGCCTCACGGATATTTGTAAGTGAAAGTACGATGAAAACGATACCTTCTACAAATACTGCCGTTAATGCAACTTCCCACTTATAACCCATTCCAAGAACAACAGTATAGGCAAAGTATGCATTCAGTCCCATACCTGGTGCCAGAGCAAATGGATAGTTCGCGAAAATCGCCATCAGCAAAGTTCCGATAAAAGCAGCAAGAGCAGTCGCAGTAAATACAGCACCGGAATCCATACCGGTAGCAGCCATAATACTTGGATTAACCGCCAAAATATACGCCATTGTCATAAATGTCGTAATACCAGCCAGAATTTCCGTCTTCGCATCCGTGTGATTTTCGGATAACTTAAAGAATTTTTCTAACATAATACTTCCCTTTCTTAAAATAGAGAGTCCTCAAATATTTTCAAACATCAGTAACATCCTCTCCGTGTGATAATTAATTTTGCGACTTTGATGTTTTTTACAATGGAGTCAAAATCAATTATTACACGGAGAGGATGTTTGTTAAATACTTATTCGCAGCGGTGAAAGCCACATTTGTAATAATAAGCCTTTTTATTTTTCATTAACATTATTTTGTTCCGAAAATTCTATCTCCGGCATCTCCAAGTCCAGGGCAGATGTAAGCATCCTCATTTAACTGACGGTCGATGTTACCACAGTAAATCTGTACATCTGGATGAGCTTTTGCAAGACGTTCTACTCCTTCAGGAGCAGCAATAATAGACATAAACTTAATATTCTTTCCACCATGCTCTTTGATAAAGTTGATGGCAGCGATAGCAGAACCACCAGTAGCAAGCATTGGGTCTAATACAACGATAAGTCTTTGGTCAATTGGGTCTGGCAGTTTGCAGTAATATTCATGAGGTTCATGAGTCTCCTCGTCACGGTATAAACCGATGTGACCAACCTTCGCAGATGGAACAAGAGCAAGGATACCATTTACCATACCAAGACCAGCACGAAGAATAGGAACGATAGCAAGCTTCTTACCGGAAATCATAGGTGTTTTGCAAGTTTCGATTGGTGTTTCAATCTCAACATCTTCTAATGGGAGGTCTCTTAAAGCTTCATATCCCATTAAGATACCAATCTCTTCGATTAATTTACGGAATTCATTTGTTCCGGTATTCTTATCTCTTAAAATAGAAATTTTGTGCTTGATAAGCGGATGTGTCATCTCAATAACGTTATTCATATCTTTCTCCAATCTGTAATGTAGTAATGCGGATACATTAAAAAAATCTATTTCAGAAAAATAGCTTCTCCTGAAACATACTGATTTAGTACCATAACACTAGAACTATTGTAGTAGACAAAAAAGAATAAGTCAATAACTTACTGAGTTGCCGAATGGCAAAGTTGACGCCGCTGTCGGAGAAATCTGTAGTCGGATTGCCAGAAGGGTTCTTCCTCGTATTTTTTGAGCAATCCTACAGAAAATTTACAGCGGCTAACTATTCCAAATCCTACAAATCAGTTTCATGGAAAGCTATAATCGTCTGAATGATATCCAAATCCTATAATATGAATTCTGATTTTGCCTCGGCAACCTGGAAGTTTACAAAATTAATACCACTTATGGATTATTGAATTTTATCCTGCGTTTATGCTAATCTAATTAACAAGCGTAACGATATGAAAAGGCTGAAGGATTTCGTATCATTACAAATATCTTACTAATAATATATTTTAGGAAAGGAAAAGCTATTCAAGCGAAAGCTTCAATAGCAGGATAGAATGATGGAACTGTTAAAAACAGGAGCGTATCTTGTAAATGGAACAGAAATTATAGAAGATACTCCGGAAGCCCAGGCAAGACTGCAGGCAGTGGCTGGTCCGGATGCACCTTCTAAAGAAGAAGCAGCGAAGGGAACAATTGCTTATGGTATTTTAGAAGCCCATAATACTTCTGATAACATGGAAAAGTTAAAAATTCGTTTTGATAAGTTAACTTCCCATGATATCACTTATGTAGGAATTATCCAGACAGCACGTGCATCAGGATTAGAGAAGTTCCCTATGCCATATGTTCTCACAAACTGTCATAACAGCTTATGTGCTGTTGGTGGAACAATCAACGAAGATGACCATATGTTTGGACTTACCTGTGCGAAAAAGTACGGTGGAATCTATGTACCTCCTCATCAGGCAGTTATCCATCAGTTCGCAAGAGAAATGCTTGCCTGCGGTGGAGCAATGATTCTTGGTTCTGATTCTCATACCCGTTATGGAGCACTTGGAACAATGGCAATGGGTGAAGGCGGACCAGAGCTTGTAAAGCAGCTCTTAAACCAGACTTACGATATTAATATGCCAGGTGTTATTGGAATCTACATGACAGGAGAGCCAATAAAAGGTGTCGGTCCACAGGACGTAGCTCTTGCGATTATCGGAGCAGTATTCCAGAATGGTTATGTAAATAATAAAGTTATGGAGTTTGTTGGACCAGGTGTTGAGAAGCTGAGTGCAGACTTCCGTATCGGTGTTGACGTAATGACAACAGAGACAACCTGTCTTTCCTCTATCTGGAAAACAGATGATGTAATTAAAGATTTCTATGATATCCATGGAAGAGTAGAA
>OODJ01000634.1_pt1 | contig 33689 bp, 25 predicted proteins | sample 1671611 | NCBI WGS metagenome assembly OODJ01 (sample SAMN06348174, study PRJEB24527) | human gut metagenome | biome: human gut; feature: ankylosing spondylitis patient; material: feces | host: Homo sapiens | place: China | collected 2015-10 | reverse complement strand
TGTGTCTGGAAGGGATCTATTTCTTCCTGTGCTACACGCAGAACAGCTTTGTCAAGCGCTGGCGCACGATCTACATTCAGACGGCCATGTCCACCATGCGCCACCAGTGGATGGCGACGTATCTGCTGCCTGAGCCCGTCATTGACGAGGTTTTGCAGATGCGCATTCAGGCGGCAGAAGCTGTCGGCGATAAGGAAAGCTCCTGGAGCAAGGAGCCGGAAACGACGACGCCCGCAGAGCCCGTCGAGCCGGCAATCAAGCCAATTGACACAACCGTCACCGAGATGGAAACCGAGACCATGACGCCCGAAGACGAGCAGGCGCTCGCCAAAGAGGCGTTCTATGAAATGTTTTGGGAGCTCGATCAGGCGACGATGGAAGCTTACGTAGAGCAGAACCCGTCAGTGCTCGATAACGGCTGGGAGAATATCAACATCAACGAGGCAGGTTTAGATGACAACGGCACGTCCATCATGACGACCATGGGCGAGCAGGTGCTCGCTATCAACGCCAAGGAAGAGATCATGCTCGTGCGCGTCGAGGGCTCCGGCTATCGCGGCATTCTGGCCATCGCGAAGGACCCTGCGCGGCTGAACGTGGAAAACTCGTCCGGCGTCGGCCAGTTCGGCCAGCTCACCGGCACGATCGCGCAGGCGCACAACGGCATTCTCGCTACGACCTGCTCGGGCTTCATTGATATCGACAGCCAGGGCAACTGGGGCAACGGTAACGGCGGCCTCATTGCGGGCTACGCAATGTCGAACGGCCATGGCTACGGCACGCACTACGTCTCAAACCCGAACTTCCAGTACTACCGTCTGGAGATCCACACGGACAACCTCATCTACATCAAAAAGGTCGACAAGGAAGTCAGCGAAGATTGCCGCGACGCGACCGAGTTCCAGCCGCCCATCATCATCGACGGCGAGGTCCTGCAAAACGACTACTGGGTCGAGCTCAATCCCCGTGTCTGCATCGGCCAGTCGGATAAATACGAAATGCTGCTGCTCGTCATTGAGGGCCGTCTTTACACCGAGGGCATTCTCGGAACCGACGTCAACGAGTGCGCAAAGATTTTGCAGCGGCACAACGCTGTGCAGGCCATGAACGTCGACGGCGGCACAAGCGCCATGATGTGGTACGACGGCGAGTACGTCATTCGCGGCTCCAACGCTGCCACGCGCTATACCGGCTCCCGTCCGGTCCCGAACGCGTTCGTCTATCATAAGGTCGAAGAATAACACAAAAGCCGAGGCAGATTGCTCTGCTTCGGTTTTTTCTTATCGGATAGCAGCATATTTTGAATTCTATTATGGGTAAAGCTTGTTCTTGTCCGATCGTAGGCAGCAATTCTCTTTTCAATCGTATCGCAAAAATCTTCCGCGAATTCAGAAAAGAACAGGTCTTGAGGATAAACAGCCTTGTATACGCCTAATTTCTGCAAGTACAATCATTCCGGAGAGAGGTCCGAATAGCTTTCATCTGGAACAATTGACGGCACCTCATCCCAATACAGAATTGCATTTCTCAGCCAGGCACCATCTAAAATATTGATCTTTGGGTAATACAGAATCGTTTGTCCCATAATTCCACCTCATGCAGATACATCGAATGATACGTACATTTCTTTAAGAAGCGTTCCGCTTTTCGACAACCTATGCCTTGGGCCAACGAAAGCGCCATCCCTCAGCTGCTATTATTTTGCTTGTTTCATTATAGCAGATTCCAGAATGGAAGCGAAGTAAAAGCAGTATTGAGTATGTGAACTGCATCCCGTCAAGAGGACAGAAAAAAGGTTCCACGGCCAGCAGCGAGTCGCTGCTGGCCGCTTTTTATGCGGCAAGGCAAAGCGTGTGCTTTTCCATCGGCATCAGGACACCCAGATTGCGCTGAACACGTCTCATGTTGTAATAGCGAATATCCTGCAGGATCATCTGGACAAGCTCGCGTTTACCGGTGGGAAACGAAGGAAAGCAAGGAAGAATACGTGATTCAGATGCAGCATATTACAAAGATATTCCCCGGTATTGCCGCAAATGATGGCATCAGTCTGAATCTGAAACGGGCGAGGTACATGCGCTGCTCGGAGAGAACGGTGCCGGAAAGTCCACCCTGATGAGCATTTTATTTGGTTTGCATGAGCCGACAAGCGGCAAAATTCCGGTGCGAGAGAAGCAGACGAAAATCGCAGACCCCAACGATGCAAACCGCCTTGGCATTGACATGGTGCACCAGCATTTCAAATTGGTGGATGTCTTTACAACGCTTTAGAAAATTGTGCTTGGCGCTGAACCGGCCGAGCACGGCATTTTAAAAATGGAGCAGGCTCGCGCGCGTATCGAGCAGTTAATCAGGCAATACAGTCTTGCCGTTGATCTGGCCGCAAAGGTGGAATCTATCACAGTTGGAATGCAGCAGCGTGTAGAAATTCTGAAAATGCTCTATCGGGACAATGATATCCTGATTTTTGACGAACCGACGGCTGTTCTGATCCCACAGGAAATTGAAGAGCTTATGAAAATCATCCGCGGGCTGACGAAAGAGGGAAAATCGGTTCTGTTCATTTCGCATAAGCTTAGGCTCACAAGGAAGTATTTGCTGGAAAGACGGGCGGGAATACCGCCAAAGTACCGTTCCAGCAAAAGCTGCTGCAATCGCTGTCTCGAATCCCGCGCGCCGCGCCGTCCATTCCATGGCGAAAGGCGGTACCATGGCTGCCCCTATCAGAAATGGAGCATAATATGCTATACCTTATCATAGCAGCCCTTAGCTCCAGCGCGTAAGTGTCTGTGCAATTAGAAGTCTTTTCCACTTTATCTGCTCGCTGCGATGCTTGGCTTTTTTATGATTATGAACCTGCGTTTTACAAAGCGCAGCACCGACTGTAACGGGCTGAACAGCACTACTTTCTTTTGTCGGATCGGATTTCTTCCCTGTTTGTTATTATCGGCTCTGATCTGGAGGGAAATTCCGAGCCTGAAACAGCTAATCGGCATTATCCTTTTGGTGTTCGGCATGATTGAAATGCTCAAAAGCATGGGATGCATCCAGATTTCGAACATCATTATGCTGTTTTTGCTGACACTCAGCGGCGGTATGATTGCACTTTTGAACGCAGTTTACAGCCGCTACTCCCCCCCGCAGGCGCAGCTTTGGTTTTTGTGTATCATGTTTATCGCGGCGTTTGCTTGCAGCGTTTTTCTGCTTGCCCGAGATAAAAATGCGTTGCGCTTCACGTCCAAAGATCTCTTATGCGGTCTGCTGATCGGTGTGATGAACGCTGTAAGCAATCTGTTTATGCTCAAATGTCTCGACGTGTTAAGTGTCAACTCCGTCATGCTAAGCGCACCAGCAAGCAACATGCTGATTGCTGCGTTAATCGGACAATTTTTCTTCAAGGAAAAACTGAACATACATACATGGATTGCTTTGGTGCTGACTGTTATCAGCCTGATTCTCACAAATTGGCTCCGGAAAAACGATACCCAAACAGTGCAAAAGCTGCGCCGCTGTAGACAAAGAATAGGGATTTCCGACATATGCAAAAGCGGCTAAAAAATATTCCAATCTCCCCAAAAATTAGTAGACTTTTTCCTGAAGTGTGGTAATTGTCTGTGCTACCAAAACGAAAGGACGGGCGCTGGGAAGGGCGGTACACTGCCGGGTATGATGAAAAGACAGGAAAACGGCTGATCCAAGAATGGCGGCAAAACGCAGGCAGCAGTGAAAGAGAAGCCGGCAACGGCGGTTGCGGAAGCAGAAAGCGTGGATGTGCGGCGAGCAGATGAATATACTCTTGGCACTTGGCTGCAAACTGGTACGAGCTGTACACAAAACCGCATCTGCAATTCTCGACTTCGGAATGCTAATCGCAGAACATCAAAAGCATCCCAGCAGCCCTTGGATGTTCCCATCCCCGAAAACGGGCGAAATGTATCACCCCGATGCAGGTGATGTGAAAAAAGCAACAAAAAACACGGAGCGGCGGAGAGGATACGACAAATATCCTCTCCGCCGCTCTCTAAATCTTCGCCGTGTGGGTCATGGTGTGGGTCAGACATTTTTGGCACCTGAAAAACCGAACAAATAAAAGAGAAAACCGGCGAAAATCTCTCGATTTTCACCGGTTTCTGGAGCTAGTGGCCGGACTTGAACCGGCGACCTGCTGATTACGAATCAGCTGCTCTACCGACTGAGCCACACTAGCATCCCGATTGCCTGAATAATATAGCACGTTTTTTCCGCTGCGTCAATCCCTTTTTCGCGGGATATTTAAATTTTGTGCATGTCCTCGCAATATGAACAAATGTCCACAGCGATTTTCTACATTGCTGTGTAATCATTTAAATTGATTAAAAAGCTATTTTATGGTATAGTGTGTTCCATACTTTTATATTCTGAAAAGGGAGATGGACGTCCGCGGGATGTCCGGAAAGGAGAACTATGGAAGCTATCATCAATTTCTTTACGGGGAGCCTGAATACGGTCGCATGGCTGTATATCTTTCTGCCATGTACCATCGTCGGCGGTCTGTATCTGACCATTCGCAATCGCGGGATTCAGTTCACGCGCTTCGGCTATGCGATGAAAAACACGGTCGGAAAGATGTTCCAGAAGCAGGAGGCAGGCGCAGGCGCGGTCACGCCCCTGCAGGCCGTCACAACGGCACTGGCCGCGACGGTCGGCACCGGCAATATTGTCGGCACCTCGCAGGCCATCGCGCTCGGCGGCTACGGCGCAGTGTTCTGGCTGTGGCTGGCGGCGCTGCTCGGTATGATGATCAAATATTCCGAGGTTACACTGTCTATCCAGTACCGTGAGCGCGACGCGAAGGGTGACTGGGTCGGCGGCCCGATGTACTACGTCAAAAACGGCCTCGGCAAGCATTGGCAGTGGGTCGGCATTCTGTTCTGCGTCTTTGCGGCCGTCGCCTCCTTCGGCATCGGCAACATGTCGCAGGTCAACTCCATCGTTGGCTCCCTGAACGACGCCATCGACGCCTTTATCCCGGCAGCGGAAGGGGAGCGGAAGCTGCTGAACTTCGTGTTCGGCGTTGTGATTGCCGCGCTGATCGGTGTAATCCTTTTCGGCGGCATCAAGCGCATCGGCGCCGTGGCGGAAAAACTTGTCCCAGTTATGAGCGTTTTGTACATCATCTTCGCGCTGGTCGTGATTTTCGGCCATGCCGGCAATATTGGCCCGGCTTTCGGCAAGATTTTTGCCACAGCGTTTACACCCAAGGCGCTCGGCGGCGCAGCTAGTGGCATTGCGCTCAAGCAGACGATCGTCTGGGGTCTGCGCAGAAGCGCATTCTCCAACGAAGCCGGCCTCGGTTCTGCAGCCATTGCCCACGCGGCGGCTGATACCAAGAGTCCAGTCCAACAGGGCCTGTACGGCATTTTTGAGGTCTTTGCCGATACCATTGTCATCTGCACCCTGACGGCCCTGACTATCATTTGCAGCGGCGTAGACATCACCTTCGGCCATAAAGTCGGCTCCGAACTCATCACTGCCGCGTTTGCCACCATGTTCGGCCAGAAATTCGCTTCCGTCTTTGTCGCGCTGGCGCTGATGCTTTTCGCGTTTACAACGATTCTTGGATGGTCGCTCTACGGCAGCCGCTGTGTCCAGTATCTGTTCGGCCTCAAAGTCTCGAAGGCTTATCAGGTGGTGTTCATCATCGTCGTCGTGATCGGTGCGGTCGCGTCTCTCGACGTGGTGTGGGATATTGCCGATACGTTCAACGGCCTCATGGCGATTCCGAACTTTATCGCCCTGTTTGCCCTGTCCGGCGTCGTGGCGAAGCTGACGAAAGAGTATTTCTTCGACAAAAACAAGCTGACAAAATAAAACCAAAAGCCCGCAGGCCGGTTAAACCGGCCTGCGGGACATTTACTGCGAAAGGAGAGAAGCAGCATGCAGCAGCTTCAGATCGGGCGGGTCTACCGTCATTTCAAAGGTGATTACTATCTTGTAGAGGCGCTTGCGAAGAACTCTGAGAGTGGGGAACCCTGCGTAATTTACCGGAAGCTTTACGGAGATGGCGGCCTGTGGGTGCGTCCACTTGCCATGTTTTTGAGCAAGGTTGACCGGGAGAAATATCCCGACGCAGAGCAGGAATATCGCTTCGCACTTCAGGATATTCCAAGCGCCGCCGGTCACTAAGAATGCGAGTATACGGCTTAGCGGAATCTACTCCGCTAAGCCGTATTTTGTTTTTATTCTGTCCAGCTTTTCCAGTATCGGTTCTGCGCCGAGCCAGAGGAAGAAGAATGTGGCGATTGCACGCACCAGATCGACCGGGATGCCGGAAATATAATAGCTTAGAATGATCTTCCAGTTGACGGACTGTGCCCACATGAGGGCCGACGCTGGATTCATAATGCCGCCGTAGATCACGGTCGAGGCGATCACGCCGAAGATGCACAGACTGAGTTTTGAACGCCGCAGCACGCCCTTGCGATACAAAATTCCCGCCAACCAGCCGATTGCGCCCATGGCAAACATCTGCCATGGCGTCCACGGCCCCTGCGAAAACAGCATATTAGACACCAGCATGGTCATAGCGCCGACGAGGAAGCCCGTTTCGCCGCCAAAGGCCACACCAGCCAGAATCGTCATGGCGACGACCGGCTTGAATTCCGGCAGCATGAAAAATGCGGCGCGGCCTGCCACATTCAGCGCAACGAGAACGGCAATCAGGACAAGTTCGCGCGCCTGCGGCTTTCTGCCCTCAAAAATCAGGAAAAACGGCAGCATACATTCAAGCAGAATCAGCAGCGACGTAAAATAGTACTTTCGCCCGCCGAAGCAGTACAGGCCAAGAAACAGCGTCAGAGGAATCAAAAGCAGGATAAGCAGCGTCGCAATGATTGTCCGCTTGCGAAGCTTTCGTTTTTTCGCGGGCGGTTGTATCAAAGCGTCCGGCCAGTCTGCTTTGCGGCTGACAGACAGCGCAAACACAAGCAGGCAGATAAGCAGAATGCCGTACAGGCGCAGCTGGCTGCCTGCGAATGCGGTCAAACCGCCTGCGTCAATGAGATTCGTGAGGTCTGTTGCGCCAATGGCCTGAACGGTCAGGGCTAACGATGCAAAACCGGACACGGCGGCAAGAATCTTGCGCCAGACCGGGAGTTTTTTTAATACCTGCGTTTCTTTTTCCGGTACTGCCGGAACATGCTTGCATTCCGGCAAGGCCGGTTCTGCTTCAACGGTACCACCGCAGGCGGCGATCACGTCCTCGGGCGTGACAGCTTCGGACAGCACATCCCGCGCGATGCGGTTTGCGGCGGTCGAGTAGAAGCTGTTTCCGCTGAAGAAGGTACGGGGAGCCGCTTCTGTAACGATGCTTCCGTCGAAAAACAACGCGCAGCGATCAGCATATTTTGCGCAGAACTCGATATCGTGGCTAACCATTAAAATTGCTGTGCCGGACACTTGGAGCGTACGGAGAATCTGCCCGAACGTCTGCTTGAACTCTGCGTCCAAGCCTTTTGTCGGCTCGTCGAGAAGCAGAATATCCGGGTTCAGGAGCAGAATCTTTGCCAGCGCTGCGCGCTGCTGCTCTCCGCCGGAGAGATCATAGGGATGTTGGTCTAGTAAGTCTGCAAGACCGCACAGCGAAACAATCTGCGCCAGACGCGCAGACCGGCGTTCCGCTTTCGGCAGAAGTTCCAGCAAATCCTCGCGCACGGTCGGCTTTACAAACAGCGTCTGCGGATTCTGCGGAAGCAGTCCAACACTGCCGCTGATAGTCAACTCTCCGCGATACGGCTTTTTCAGGCTTGCCAGCAGCTTGAGCGTGGTGGTCTTGCCCGTGCCGTTTCCGCCGAGGAGCGCCAAAAATTCGCCTTTGCGGAGTTTTAGGGACAAGCCTTTGAGCACATCGGGCAGGTCTTTTTCATATTTGAACCAGAGTCCCTGTACCGACACGACAGTTTCCGCCTGCGGCACATGTTTGCTTCCTTCCGGGATGGGGGACAGTTTATGTGTTTTTGCATAATCCAGCAGCCAGTTCCGGCCGTCGCAGACGGAAACGGGGCAGCTTGTATCGGAATTCACGGCGCTCCAAATCCGCATGGCGGCCGGCATTGCCAAAAACATGGTGCTACCGTTGGCCTTTAACTCGGCGCCCACTTCGGCAGGCGTACCGGTGCAAAGAAGCTGGCCCTTATCCATCACGGCCACGCGCGAGGCGAGACTGAACGCCTCTTCCAGCCGGTGCTCCGTCAGAATGACAGTTGTGCCCAACTCCCGGTTGAGCCTGCTGAGTGTGGCAAGAAAATCGGAAGCTGCAATGGGGTCAAGCTGGCTTGTCGGCTCGTCGAGAATCAAAACCTTTGGCTGCAGAACCATCACGGATGCAAGATTCAAAAGCTGCTTCTGCCCGCCGGACAGTTCCGTAACAGAGCGGTGAAACCACGTCTGGATCCCAAAGAAGCTTGCCATTTCTGCCACTTTGCGGCGAATTGTTGGTGTGTCATAGCCGAGAGACTCCAGTCCAAAGGCAAGTTCGTGCCAGACCTTGTCGGTTACGATCTGGTTTTCCGGACTCTGCTGGACAAACCCGATTTTCTCTGTCTGTTCGCGCTGCGATAACTTGTCCAAGGGTCTGCCCTCAAACAGAATCTCGCCGCTCCTGCGCCCGTGCGGGGCAAGCACAGGCTTCAGCTGCCGCAGAAGCGTCGATTTTCCGCAGCCGGACGGGCCGCAGAGTACCAGAAATTCCCCGGCATGGACAGACAGCGTGAGATCGGAAACGGCCTGCTTTTCCTGCTCCGGGTATGCAAAATTCAAGTGGTTGAGCGTGAAGAGTTCCATTGTCTGTCCTCCTTTCGGTCGAGAATGACTGGGGTGAGCACCAGTGCGAGATAAACAAGCAGAAAGCTTATGGTCAAGGGTGTCCACGGGGCGGCTTTGATCGTGGGATAGTACCGGAACGCTGTTCCGCCGGCAATCCATCCGGAGAGCAGATACGCGCCGCAGAAAACCAGCCATGCAAGGGCAGAACTGTCACGGCTGTCAAAGCGGTAGATCGAAAATGAGGTGCGCCCCGGCAGGCCGTAGCCGCGCGCACGCATGGAATCTGCCGTTTCAATCGCGTTTTCCAGGCTCCATGTGACCATAATGGAAAAAATCCGAATGGCATTTCCGACGCGGCGGAATACGCTGCCGGTTTTCGTGTCCCTTCCAATACATGTCTGCGCTTCTGATACGACTTGCAGCTGTGCCTTGAATTTCGGGATAAAGCGCAGCGCCATGGACAGAACGAGCGACAGGGCGGGGAGAATCCGGCCAAACAGGTAGACAAATTTATCCGAGGTTATGACCTCGTTGAAGCTGGAAAACCAGAGCACGACCGATGCCAGCATCACGGCAGCGGCCGCACCGTAGAGCATGGACTCCAGCGTCAGCGGGTTTCCGGAGGGAAGATACGTCAAAATCGTTGCGCCTTCGTGATTGAAAGCCGGATTGACAAGCGCGGCAAGCGCCGCCATGGGCAAAAGCCCCATGGCGGCGAACCGAACTGCTTTCCTGCCTTTGAGCAAGATGGCATATGCCAGCGCACCGGTCAGCGAGATCGCCAGATAAACCGGGTGCATCAGGCACATGGACAGCATCAGGACAAGCGCGAAATATAAAAAGCAGACAGTCGGGTGATACCCTGAAAAAGCGTCGCGGTTTCTCATGATTCCGCCCCTGCCGCAGCGCCGCCGCCGACATCTGCGCCGAGTTCACAGGTATAGACCCATTCGACCACGTCGCCATCCTGAAGCGTATATTGACTGCACCCGTAATTCGGAAACCAGCTGTTCACCGCGTACATCCAGCCGGATTCCGCGCCGCAGTCAAATTCGTAGAGATTTCCGATGCCTTCTATGTAAGCAGAGTTATAGACCGGTGTGTCGGAAAACTCCATATGGAGTTTTTTATCCCGGCAGACCTGCTGCAAAACGTCAAAGGCACTCTGGCCTGCCTGAAAGGAGACTTCCACCGGCTCCAGCAGCCAGCCATCCTCTGGTACCAGATCTGCCTTATCCGGGCTGCACAGATCCATATGTTCCAGAATGGAAGCGCAGGAAATGGAGACGGTGCAGCTGTAGGCCGGCCCGGCCTGCGGCGCTTCGCACCCGGTCAGAAGTACGGCTGTCAGCACCAGTGTAAGCAGCGCCCAAACGGCTGTCTGTTTGTTCGTTTTCCGGATTATCATTCAAATCAACTCCGCATGTCTTGTGTTGCTAGGATGTATCTGAAAGCCGGCCGTCCGGCCGGTTTTCAGATGCACCCTAAAATGCAGCAGGCAGGGCTGCCCCCGAAGGGGGGCAGTCCTGTACTGCAAATTGGGGTTATGCGATCAGTCCATCACGTTTTCCACAAACCGGTGGAGAATCGCGGCGACCTGTGCTCTGGTTGCGTCGCCCTTCGGCATGAGTCTGCCGGAAGCGCCGTTGATCAGACCCTCCGAGACAGCCCAGCTGAGCGCCTCGCTGGCATAGCCGGAAACATTGCCTGCGTCGGAGAAGCTATCCAGTTTCGCGCCTGCATCGGTGCCCAGCTTCTTGTACTGCGCATAGCGGTACAGGATCGCGGCAAGCTGTTCACGCGTGACCTTTGCATCGGGGGAGAAGGATGTGCTGCCCGTGCCGGTGACGATGCCGTTGGCGGCTGCCCATGCGACGGCCTTTTCATAATACGAACCGGAACACACATCGGAGAAGCTGCTGCTGCCGGTGCCGGCGGGTTCACCCTCGAGGCGGTAGAGAACCGTGACGAGCATTGCGCGCGTCATAGATGCGTTCGGGCTGAAACTTCTGCTGTCCGTGCCGGAGAACAGGCCGTTCTCGTAGACGAACATGACGTCGCTGTAGAACCAATCGGACGTGGAGACATCGGTGAACGGAAGCTTGGGCTTGGAGTCCGAAGCGGGCTTGGTGTTGTCAACAGCCGGCTTGATCGGTGTCGGAAGCGCGGCAGTCGTGACCGTAACGGTGTAGGATGCGGTGGTCACGCCGTCTTCAGCTGTGACAGTAAAGTACCAGACGTTTTTGATGTGTGTCAGAGCGCCGACGGTTGCGCGAGCATGGTTCGTGATGATTACGAAGCTGCTGGCTGTGACGTTCGTGCCGTAGGGAACGGTGACGGTGTACTCGTTATTCACACTGGTCTTAGCCTTAACGCCTGCAACGGTGATGCTTCTGACACCTGCGTCGTTGGACTTCGGCGCTTCAGTGAACGAAACGGTGACAGTGTAGGTCCTGGAGGTCACGCCGTCCTCAGCGGTAATGGTGAAGGACCAGACGTTTCCGTCATGCGTCAGAGCGCCGACGGTCGCGCCGGAGTCGCTCGTGACGATCACGAAGCTGTCCGCCGTAACGTCTGTGCCATAGGGAACGGTGACAGTGTAGGTGTTGTTTTCGCCTGCTGCTGCTTCGATGTCCGCGACAGTAACGCTTCTGACGCCCGCGTCATTGGACTTCGGCGCTGCTGTGACCGTGACGGGGAGCCACGGGGAGACAATATCGGTGTACTCGTCGCCGATTGCGGACAGAACATAGCTGCCTGCTGCTGCGAACGAGAGCGTGACCTGACCGTCTTCACCGATTGTTTTGCCCTCGACCGGCGTGAGCGTTCCATCTTCGCCGACTGTGCAGATCTGCAGATCTTCGGGATCAAGCGCTGCACCGTGCGTCTCACGGTCTTCCGGCTTCAGGCTGCCGCCGTAGGCGTACATATAGCCATCCATGCCGAGCGTGAAGTCCGTTCCGGCCTGAACTGTAAGCGTGTTGAGCCGGTTTCCATCCGCATCCGTGAACCAGGTATAATAGTCCATGTACATGCTGGTGTCCTGATAGAAGAAGAACTCAACGGTGCTGTCTTCTGCAATGGGCGCCTGGCTGATGGTGTAGCCGGTGTAGCCGTACTGCGTGTTGTATTCGCCGTTCTTGTCGCAGGGGAACTCGCCGTTGACCGCGAAACTGAACGCGGAGGTTTTTTCTCCGTTGACCGTGGTGATCGTGCCGTTGCTGACGACGAGATAATCGCTCTTGCTGTCCTTCGTGAAGTCCTCACCGAAGGTGAGCTCGTGGTACTTGACGAGCACGTCCAGCGCGGAAACGCCGTCTGTGACATCATCAGCGTAGCCATAGCGTTCGGCGAGATCGCTGGAGACTTCCACGCGGGTCGGAACCATGATAAACATATTTTCTGCCTGCATGGAAATGGTCGCGTGGATCGTCTTGGCCTCTTTCACCGTGACCGTGACGGAGTAGGTCACGGCAGTGCCGTCCTCAGCGGTCACAGTAAACGTCCAGACGCCGTCCTCACCCTTGGCCGGGCCGGTAAGCGTGGCCTTGCTGTCGGAAAGTGTGATCTCGAAGCTGTCTGCCGTGACCTCCGTGCCTGCCGGAAGCGTTACGGAGAAGCTGTTTTCAGCCGTACCGTCTGCTGCAGAAACGCCTGCAACCTTGACAGATGTGACGCCCGCGTCGTCGGACTTGACTTCGCCGTAAACCACATTGATGGTGTAGGTGCGCTTGCCGTCGCTCGTTTCATTCATGGTGGGCCAGCTGTCGTCTGCACAGACGACGGTGATGACGCTGCCGTTTTCAATGGGGATCAGGGACGTGCGGGAATATTCGCGGCCCGTAGCCTGCGTGCCGAGATAGGCGCGGACCTGATAGTTCTTGTTTGCCGCCGTCGGTGTGACGAGCAGCGAGGTCGTGCCTTCCGGCACAGTCAGGGTGTAGGTGAAGGTGTCGCCGCTGAACTTGGGCGCCAGCTTACCTGCGCTGAACGTGAGCGCTTTGAGGCGGGTGTCGGAATTGTTCCAGCTGCCGCCAAGATCCTCAACGGTACGGGTGTACATGATGCGGATCTCGTCGCCCGCGCAGAGCGTGCCCTTTGCAACGGTAAATTCACCAAAGCCAAAGTTTGTGAACCAGTCGTTGAGTGTGCCCATCCAGCCGGACATGGTACCGCCGTCAAACGCCTTCAAGTTGTCAATGGAGGAGATGTAGTTGCTTTCCGCGCCGACGATCGTGTGGCCGTCCAGCGCTTCGACAACACAGCCCATCATGGTCGATTCGTCGGTCAGTTCAATCCAGGTGTCGGTCAGCGTGCCTTCCCAGACAGCGCCCTCCGCCTTCGGGAACGTGGTGTTCTCCACGATCACACGGGCCATGCCGGCCAGCGTCAGAACGCTGACATACGCCATATCCGAGCCGCCCTTGGAGGCATCGTCCTTCACATAGGACAGCGTCAGTGTGTAGCTGCCTGCTGCAAGCTGCTTCTTGATGCTGCCGCTCTTCTCGCCGCTGACAGCGTCAGCCAGCGTTTCCGTGCTGCCGCCGTCGGCTGCGAGCGTGATGGTCAGTTTGTCATAGCCGTTTTCCGAGGAAACGCCGTAGCCGAAGCGCAGAACAGTGGGGGCGCTCAGCGTAAAGGCGAACGAGGTCGTGGAACTTGTCTTGTCCTGCTCCTGGTTGCTGCTCTCAAAGCGGTCCAGATCGGCATTGTAGACCCAAGGGTAATTGCCGTTGTCGGAAACGCTGATAGAGGTGACAGTCTGCTCGGGGTAGGAGACGTGGCCGAGGCGGTCGTCGTCCCAGACCGTGTAGGTTTCGCCGCAGACGGCGCATTCGTAGGTCTTATAGCCGGTGAAGACCTGCTCGGTGCCGTCCTTGGGCGTATGGCCCTTGGCGGGAACGATGTCTTCCTTCGTTTCTGAGCAGCCGTCTCTGCGGCAGGTACGGACGATCTTGCCCGGCTGCGTGCAGGTGGGAGCCGTCAGGACACAGCTGTTGTCGCTGCCGTCCAGATCCTCGCAGAAGTCGTGGCCGAGCGCCGCGACATAGGCCGTACGGTAACTTTCGCCGCACTCGCTGCAGGTGAAGCGGGTATAGCCCTTCACGGTGCAAAGTGGGTCAACAACCGTGCCCTCGCCGTTCGCCTCGTGGAAGGTCACATCGCTCTGCCATCTGAGCGCGGGATAGCCGCCGCAGACCGGGCCGAACGCGTCGGACAGGTCGGCGTCCTTGAGGTCAGCTTCGTTCAGCGCTTCGGCGTTCGCGTCCGCGTTCAGCGTGTTCAGATAATAGCACTTGGAGATCTCGGAGGAAGCAGTGTCAACCGTGCCGAATACGGCGCTGCCCGCTTCGCCGGTGGAGTAGCAGCTGGAGATGGTGATCTTCCCCTGCACAGTGCCGCTCCAGTTCACATTGCCCTTGACCTCGCCCGCGATGCCGCCGGAGGCCGTGCCGGAGATCTTGCCGGTGTTGTAGCAGCTTGTAACAGTCATTTCGCTGCTGGTGCCGCCGATGATGCCGCCGGCCTTGCTGCCGGTCGCGGAAATTTCTGCGGTGTTATAGCAGCCGGTGATGGTCGAGCCGTTGCCGACTGTGCCGCCGATAATGCCGCCGACGCTGCTGCCGCCGGTGACAGCGCCGAAGTTCGCGCAGTTCTCGATCACGGCGTTCTGATAGGTGTATCCCACAAGACCGCCGACGTTGTTGCCGGTAGAGGTGATGACTGCGTAGTTGAAGCAGTTCGCAATTTTCGGAGCAGTGCCGCTGGCATAGCCGGCGATCGCGCCTGCGTTGCCCTTGCCGGAAACTGCGCCGCGGATGGTCAGATCATGGATGTAGGAATTCGAGCCGATCTGCGCAAACAGGCCAGCCGTGGCGTTCAGGCCGGTGATCTCGAAGCTTGCGCCGTCAAGCGTGACCTTCTTGCTGGAGCTGATGTTCAGCCATGCGTATTTGCCGAGGTTGATATTGGCCGTCAGAACGCCCGTAACGTCCGCGTCCTTGCTCTTCGCAACGAACCATGCCAGCTCCGCGCCGGTACCGATCTGGTAACCGCCGTTTTCGTCGGTCTGCGGTTCGGTCTGCGTCTTGCCGTCCCATGCGCCCGCTGCGGTTGCCTGCAGGGTGATGGTGAATTCGTTGGAGCCTTCCACCGTCATGGTGACGCTGCCAGTGGCGTATTCAACGCCAGCGCCGGAAACGGTGTAGAAGTATTCCTCGGCATAAGCCTTGAACGTGCCGTCTTCCGCGACCGCAATGCCGTTGCCTGCGCTGTCCTTCAGCGTGACGGTCAGATCCTTGCGGTCAATGGACGTGCCGTTCTGATCCTGGAAAATCAGCTTGCCGGTCAGGAAGTCAAGCTTTACGACCGGGATCGTGATCTCCGGCAGACGGCTGAGAATGCCTGCCGTCTTGGGCGCGTCGAAGCCGGGATTCGTGCCCACAGCATAGGTGATGCCGCGGTGCGTCGGAACGCCGGGCCAGCCCGCCTGCTTGATCGCGCCGCTCAGCGTGTAGGTCTCCTCAGCCCAGAACTTCGGGATGGTGACAGTCAGCTTCTGCCGCTCAGAGTTGCCGCTGAAGTCATAAACGCCGAAGTTTCCGCCGGGATCACTCTTGAAGAAGGTGCCGTCCGGGCCCTGCATATACAGGGAGAAGTTGAAGTTATACGCGCCGGAAAGCTTTTCCTTGGGGCTGATCAGGTTGGAGAACTGGATCGTGACGGAATCGCCCGGCTTGATGGCAGCCAGTTCTTCCTGCGTCAGCTCCGTGCCCTCCGCGTTGACAAACTTGTAGTTCACGCCGCGTGCCGTCACGACCTGATAGGTCGAAAGGCCGCCCTTCGTGACCTTGATGATATTGCGGCCGGTGATCAGACCGCTGACGGTCACAGTGCCGTCTTCAGCGGTTGTGACGCCAGTGTTTGTGAAGCCGCCGGAATACGTCATAGACGCAGCGGTCACGGTGGGGCGCAGGACGCTCACGGTGCAGCCCGCTTCGGGCTTGAAGCTGTAACTTGCACCCTCTGTTCCAGTGTAGAACAGAATGTCATGCTCCGCATCGAGTTGCCGCGCCTCATCCTTCTCGATGACCGCGTCCATGCGGTCAAGATTCATATTGGTCTGGATGGCGCTGCCGTCCGCGCCGACATTCACGACAAACACGCCCGTCAACTCCGGCCAGATGGCGGAGAAGCGATGTGAGGTCGTGCTGGTCTGGCCAACCATATGGGTCATTGCGTCATAGGTTACGAGCACGATTGCCGTGCCCTCGTGCTTGGCCTCCATCACAGCGACGTTGCTGTTCAGCGCGTTCGGCGTGATGGTCACGACGTCGCTGGCATTGCCGTTCACATCGATGACCTGATAGTGCATCTCCGGCAGTGCGACCTTGGCATTCATAAAGCTTTCGATCGCAAACCAGTTGCGGAAGGAGTTGAGCTCGAACGTATCGCCAACGGCCATGTTCTTGTAGCCCTTGGTGTTGATGTTCAGGTAAATGCCCGCGCGGTCATAGATGTTGTTTTCAAAATGATAGATCGTGCTCTTGTTGAAATCACCGCTCAGGCCGAGATCCTCTTCCGTGACCGTGTACGCTGCGTCGGCGCTCAGTCTGACGTAGTTCCAGTAGGTCGCGCCCTGCGGATGGCGGACACGGTAGAAGTAATCCGTGTTCTTGTCGAGATGGAACGTGGCCGTGCCGTCCTCGACGGAACGCGCGAACGGCTCAAGGAAGCTGAACACATAGTATTTTGCGAGCGTACCGGCGTCGATGGTCGAGCCCTTCGGCGCTGTGACCGTGACCGTGACGAATTCCTTGCAGGTCAGGCTGAGGCTGTCGTTCATCGTCGGGGTCTTGGAAGCGGTAGCCGGGTTGTAGTTCGGATGCGTTTCCGCGTTCGGCGTGGCTGTCACGCTGACCGTATCGCCCACGACAAACAGGCAGCTCATGTAAGTGCTTTCCCAAGACTGACCTTTACCGTTTACGGTATAGCCGAACGCTGCCTTGCGCTCCGCACCGGAAGCATCGGTGACGCGCAGCGAGAGGGTATAGTCTGTGTCCTTGACCCATTTGCTGGGGCTGACGGAGATCTGGTACATCCGCTGCAGCTTGAAGTTGTTGTTCTCACTGCTGACGTTGATGGACACGCCGCCGTTGCAGTCGCCGTTTGCGTCGTAACCGTCGGCCCAGTAAGCGCCGGGCGCAAGGTCGATGGTATACGCGCCGTCTGCGGCTTCCTTCGCGGCCAGCAGATCGTCCGCGCCCTTCACGCCGTCCATGTAGGTATACAGCTTCAGGGACTTGACCTGTGCGTCGTGCATACCGGACAGTGTGACGCTGACATCGCCCTCTGCTGCCAGAACGCCTGCGGGCAGCAGGCTCAGCAGCATCACAAACACGAGCAGCAGACTCAGAATTCGTTTCTTCATACATTTTTCCTCCAGAATCAAAATATCTATCGTGAGCCCCTTATATAATGTAGGGGCGGAAACAGGGAGCGCAGACGGCTTTTGGAGAAACGAAAACCCGCCATTTTTCAAAATGGCGGGCGGATCTCCGTAGAAACAAAAAAACGCTGCTTTTCTTGTGAGGAAAAACGGCGCGCATGTCCCGAATGCTACAGGCAGAGCTCGTCCCACGCATTCATCCTTTTCGCCGCAATATGCGGCGCTGACAGCAGTTCTTCTGACTTGCACTTTGGAAACAGAATCTCTGTTTCCGCGCCCGTTTCCTGTCTTCTCGCGGTTCAATCCGCAATGACTGGCTTTCGCCCAGACAGCTTTTTGCTGCTTCGGAACGGTCTTGTGCGCACAGCTCCGGTCGAGTGGTTTTCCCTTTCTCTTACGCCAAAGCCTGCCCAGCGGCATGCCTCGGTTACTGTACATCGGATGGCAATATGAAATTGTGCGTCAGTTGACGCTGGAAAAAGCAAAATCTTGTGCTTTTTCGTCTGCTACTATACACGATATGGGCGTAATTTGCAAGCGATTTGAAAAAAATATGCCGCATTTGTTCCAGCCTCTTGAAAAAAGCCGAAGCTTGTGTCAAAATAAAGAAAACCGCTGCGGCGGCTTTTCAGCAGGATGCTGGTTAGATAAAACTAACTGGCAGATACGGAGGAATCCATGAAATACCATATTGAAAAAACACCGTGCAGGAAACGCTCGTTATTCCGCTCTACGGGTGGAAAATGTGCTCGGAATTATATCCGAATCTCTACCGTGACGAGACGGCCCTGCGCCTGATCAATCAGATCGATTACGATTTTTCACTTCTGTCCAAAAAATCAAAGAGCCTCATGCAGCAGTTCGGCTTTCTGGAGGCCGCCATGCGCCAAAACGACCTTGCGTGGGAGGTGCGGGACTATCTGCGCCGGCATCCGAACGCAGCGGTTGTCAACCTCGGCTGCGGACTGGACGATACGGGCCGCAGCTGCGATAACGGAACGTGTAAAATCTACAATCTAGACTTTTCCGGCGTGATTGCCGTGCGCGACGCACTCCTGCCCGCAGGGGATCAGGAGGAAAACATCGCCTGCGACCTGAACGACACATCGTGGTTCCGCCGCATCGACGCGTCGGGCGGCGCGGTATTCTTTGCCGCGGGCGTATTCTACTATTTCCTGACGGAGCAAGTCAGAGCGCTCGTACAGGCCATGACGAAAGCGTTCCCCGGCAGCAGGCTGGTCTTCGACGCGGCAAATCAAAAGTCGGTGCGCCTGATGCTCAAAACTTGGATCAAAACCGCTGAAATTCAGGATGTCGGCGCATATTTCGCTGTTTCCGATGCGAAAAAGGAACTTTCCGGCTGGTCGCCGCGCCTGCGCGTGTCGAGCCGGGGCTATATGCTGGGCTATCAGAGTCTGGATGACCCGTCGGTTCCCGGCTTTTATCGGTTTCTTGCAAAAGTCGGCGACGGCATGATGCGCATGCAGATCGTTCAGCTGGAATTTGCGGAAGGAGAGAAGAAGCTATGAAATATGCAGGGATGCCCATGGGGATGTGGGCGCTGTTCGCCGGTTCGTTCCGGAGGGAACTGACCGCCGTTTTCGGCTATGATGCGGCTGCGGCCAAAGAAATTACGAAAAACGCAAAGCCGCGCTACCGGAAGATCATTGCCGGTCTGCCGGAATTTGAAAAGGCTGACCGCTTCAAAATGAACATCGTGAACTGTGCGATGCTGTGCGCGTTCGTCCTCAGCATGCCGCAGCGCCCGGACGTGCAGCGTCTGACGGATTACTATGCAAAGTCTATGATAACCGCACCCATGCGCTGGTTCTGCCGCAAGAGCGGGAAAAACAAGTTCTCCGAAAAGGATTTTGCCTCCATGCGTGCGACCGCAGCCCTACGCGCTGCCGACCGCAACCCCTATTCGTGGAACATGGAACTGTTTGAATATCCGGGCGGCAGCGGCTATGAGGCGCGCTTTGACCGCTGCGGCATCTGTACGCTGATGCAGGAGTTGGGTCTGTACGACCTGACATCTGCTATGTGCCGCTTGGACTACACCATGAGCGATGCCGGCGGTGCGTCCGACTTCGTGCGCGAATATACCCTTGCCTCCGGTGGCCCCTACTGCGACTGCGGCTATCACCGCAAAAAGTAACTGCCGCCTCTCCACGGAACAAAGAAAAATTCGTACTGCACTTACCCGTTTCGTCATAGGGGGCAATGCCCACTCGGCTTGTTGGGGAGTAACGAATTTGCCGAAGACTACCGTAAAATCGGTACGTTTTGCCGGACCAATGTGGGAATCAGCCCCTACAACCGAAGATGCAAGTACATACAGATTCGCCGAAAATCAACGTGAAGTCTGCAACACTCTGCTGCACAACCTCTCCGGCTCAACTTCACCGATACTACCGCCCCTTCGCAACGGGGCGGCTTTTTTTCGTATTTTGTGTTTAAGACTCCAGTAGTATTGACAACAAAATAAGACTGTGGTATTATGTATGCGTGGCCACTACTGGAGTCTTATGAAAAGAGGTATGTATATGGACATCAAATTATTTGACTCTGAACTGAAGGTGATGGACGTGATCTGGCGCGAGGGGGATACCCCCGCCAAGGAGATCGCGCGGCAGCTGACAAATGAATTGGGCTGGAATGTCAATACGACTTATACGCTCATCAAGCGCTGCATGAAAAAGGGTGCGATCGAGCGCAGTGAGCCGGGCTTTCTGTGCCATGCGCTGATCCCGAAATCAGCGGTGCAGGAGGCGGAGACGGATGAACTCATCAACAAGGTCTATGACGGTTCTGCCGACAAGCTGTTCGCCGCGCTGCTGGGCAGAAAAAAACTCTCCGCCGAGCAGATCGAGCGGCTTCGGCAGATCGTCGGGGAACTGGAATGAGGTGCCCGGTATGAGCCTTCTGCAAATGAGCGTCACGGGCGGCGTCATGATCCTTGCAATTACGGTCCTCCGTGCGCTGGCGATGAACCATGTGCCGAAAAAGACGTTCCTGGCGCTTTGGGGCGCGGCGCTGCTGCGGCTGGTGCTGCCGGTCTCGCTGTCCTCTACCCTGAGCATCTATTCACTGCTGGGGCAGAAGACAGCCTTGAACGTGGTAGACGTGCCCGCAGCGGCAACTCCGGCCCTTTTGCCGGGGCAGGCTGTCGCCGCCCTGCCGCAGATAGACGCTGCACCGGTGCAGACAATCTCCGTATGGAGCATTGTATGGATTGCCGGGGTGGTTCTCTGCGCAGCCTTTTTCGCGGCGGTTTACTGGAAATGCTGCCGGGAGTTCCGCATGTCTTTTCCAGTGGACAATGATGTGTCCCGGCAGTGGCTGCAAACGCATCCGCTGCGGCGCGGGATCTGCATCCGGCAGTCTGACCAGATTTCGTCGCCCCTGACCTTCGGCGTCCTGCACCCGGTCATTCTGATGCCCCAAAAGACAGATTGGAACGACGAAACGGCGCTGCAATACGTTTTGGAGCACGAATTTGTACACATCCGGCGGTTCGACGCGGTTTCCAAGCTGCTTCTGATCGCGGCTGCATGTGTACACTGGTTCAATCCGCTGGTTTGGGTCATGTATGTGCTGGCAAACCGGGACATGGAGTTGTCCTGCGATGAATCCGTTGTTCGCCGTTTCGGCAGCGACGCAAGAGCCTCCTATGCAAATATTCTGATTAGCATGGAAGAAACAAGAAGCGGCTTCGCGCCGCTCTGCAATCACTTCAGCAGAAATGCGATTGAAGAAAGGATCACAGCAATTATGAAAACGAAAAAAATTACAGTCATGTCTCTGCTTCTGGCAGCACTGCTCGTAGCCGGAACGGTAACGGTTTTTGCAACCTCAGCGAAAACAGAGGAACCCAGTGTGCCGGTCAAGGGGACAGGCGCAGTTGTGGAACAAAACAGCGCGGCTGGCTCCGGCGGCTCTGTGGCCGTCGGAACCGGCGAACCGCTGGAGCCGAGCGCGGAATATGCTGCCGCTGGCATTCGCAGACAGGAAACCATGTGGTACTATCAGAAGCAGCCCATCGCCATGATTTACGACGACAACGGCAGTATTTATATGGATGAGGAAGCCGCGGACGGCATTTATCTGCATATCATACGGGGCAGCCGCAGCAGTATTTCAGAGGTAACCATCGTCACAAAGCAGCAGTGCCGTGAACTGGCGGATCGTCACATGAACGCTATAGAGCCCGAGTCCGCAGAAAACACGCTCATGTCCTACGTCGATCCGTCGGACGGCAAAACGTATTACAGCTTCGATGGCGGCAAGACCTTTGAGCCGATGACGGACGCGGAATTTGAAGCGCGTTTCCCGACACCGGACGTCGAATGGTGGACGTATGACGAATACAAGGCATGGCTCGACAACGAAAAGGTGCAGCTGCAAAGCCTGCTCGGCGAAGAGGCATGGACAAGCAGCGACGGCAGCTTCATCTGGACACAGGAGAAGATCGACGAGACGATTGCGCTGTATGAAGGCATTCTGGAAGACATGAAAAACGGCGTCATGTACTCCAAAAACGTGGACGGTCAGGACGACGTGCTGCTGAGTTATAACCCTGCCGATATCAGCACGTCGGCAGACTGACGTACAAAAGGCTCCATTTGGTGTCTTGGAAACGCCAAGCCGCCCCTGTTGCGCTATGCGCAGCAAGGGGCGGCTTTTGTTTGCTTTGATTATTTGAAAGCGGCTGCTCGTGCCTGCTCGGACGGGTAGCAGAGGCATGCTTCCGGGCGGAGGTCAAAGCGGATGGTCTGACCCGGTTCTGCGGGCGCGTTCTTGGGCAGCGCGGTACGGAGCAGCGGGGTGTTCTGATGCTCCGGGCGCAGGAGGACGATCGACGCATCCAAATCGCGGATTACGCGGGAGACAACGGCGCTGTAAGGCCCTGTGTGCAGCGTCCTGTGTTGCAGGATGGAGAACCAGCGCCTGCATATCCGTTCCTGCACCGGAACGGCCATTTTCCATGACGCGGACTGTTTTGCAGTTGCGATAGCATTCACCGAGATCATGGCTGACCCACAGAATCGGGCCGGGAAAGTTCGCAAGCAGATCGGCTAACTCCAACTCCAGATTCCACTTGAGAAACGTATCCAGTGCGGAAAACGGCTCGTCAAGCAAAATCACGCGCGGTTCCGAGGCCAGAATACGCGCCAGCGCGACGGTCATATTCGGGAACAGAGCGTACTGCTGGAACAGGTACCTCACGCGCTGCTGCTGCGGCGTGAGATCAATGTGCTTTTCACTGTCAAACAGTGTCTCGCCGTCGAGGACAATGCGGCCACTGTCCGGTGTCATGATGCCCGCAATGCAGCGCAGCGTCACACTCTTTCCACAGCCGGATGCGCCGAGCAGAGCCATAGTGCCGCTGCTTGCTTCAAATTTGGAGCGGAGCATAAAATTCCCCAGCCTTTTTTCAATATCTACGAGCAAACTCATGCGCACTGCCTCCTTTTCCGGCCTGCCGCCGATAAACTCTTCTTTTCCAGCATGTTTACAACCAGCAGAATGATAGCGGAAATTCCAACGTTCACCATGACCCATTTGAGAGCCAATTCGTCGTTGTTGATCTGCCAAAGCTGATAGACCGTGGTGGAAACGGTTGCGGTTTTGCCGGGCGTGTAGCCTGCAATCATGCTTGTTGCGCCGTACTCGCCGAGCGCACGGGCAAATGCCAGCACCGCGCCTGCCAGAACGCCCTGACGGCAGTAGGGCATGCGGATGTGCCAGAAAATATAGGTGTTGGACAGACCGAGCGTCTGGCCTGCATAGGCCAGCGTCTCGTCAAAGGCTTCAAACGCGCCGCGTACTGTGCGGTACATCAGCGGGAACACGACCACGACTGTGGCGAAAATGGCTGACCACCAGATCATCACCAGCCGGATACCGAACGTCTCCAGCACCCACGCGCCAATCAGGCGCTTCGGGCCCAGGACGCGCAGCAGAAGATACCCAACAACCGTGGGCGGCAATACCAGCGGAAGTGTAAGAAATACGTCTAAAACGCCTTTGACCAGACGCGGGAATTTTGCAATGTAATACGCTGCGGCAATGCCCGCAAAGAACACGACCACCGCGCTGATGGCGGCGATGCGCAGAGAGTTAACAAGCGGATACCAGTCCATTGCCTTCGACGAGCATATCAAGACCGTCAGGGTTCTTGTCAGCGTCGTCCTTGAGTGTGCCGTCCAGCGCATTCATCTGCTTGGGAGCGGCGGAAATGAACAGATCGCACACAGCACCTTCCTTGATCTGGGTGAGCAGCTTGCCGGAGGAATCGAAGTTGAAGCTGATCGTCACGTTCGGATTTTCCTGCATGTACTTCTCACCGATGGCGGTCAGGGACTCGGTCAGGGAGGCGGCAGCGAAGATAACGGATTATGCTCTTACAGGGACGGGCCTGACTCTGTCGGCCCTCGTTCGCTTACGGATATGTAGGGGCCGATGCCCACATCCGCCCGCTGGGAAGTTGCGAATTCGCCGCAGATTTCCGAAAAAACAGTGCATTCTGCCGGGCCGATGTGGGCATCGGCCCCTACAATACGGTTTACTTCCCAAACGGACAGACCGGGTAATGGCATTCTGCGCATCCGAGGCACAATCCGCCCTCGCCGAGCGCCGTGATGTCGGCGCGCGTGACGGGAACATCCGCCGCGATTTTGGGCAGCATCAGGTCAAAAACCGTCGCGCCTGCATACATGACGCAGCCGGGCAGACCCATGACGGGCGTTTTATCTTCAAAATAACCGAGCAGGAACATTGCGCCCGGCAGGACCGGCGCGCCATAGGCGACGATATCCGCCCCGGCTGCCTTGATGCCGCCAGGGGTATTGTCGTCCGGATCGACGCTCATGCCGCCGGTACAGAGGATCATATCGGGCTTCTTTGCCCGCATATCCAGAACCGCGTTCCGAACGTTTTCCACGCCGTCTCCGGAATAGACGACTTCCAGCGTCCCAATGCCGCAGGTTTTCAATTTCCCGATTACGACCGGTGTGAACGTGTCCCGGATGAGGCCGGACTTGACCTCGCTGCCGGTGGCGACAATGCATGCCGTTTTGCGTACGAACGGGCGCAGTGTCAGAAGCGGTGCGCTTCCGGCTGCCTGCTCCGCTTTGCAAAGCTTTTCTTCCTCAATCACCAGCGGAATGACGCGCATGCCTGCAAGCTTGTCGCCCTTGTGCACGGCCGTGCCGCCCTTGCGGGTGGCGATCATGACCTCGTCCTGGCTGTTTACCGCAATGAGCCGCGCTGAATCGACCAGAAACACGCCGCTGCATGCCGCGCGCAGTTCAATCTTGCCCTCTTTTACCTCCGTGCGGGTCATGTTTTCCTGTCCGCACAGGGCCAGCAGCCGCTCGGCTGCATCGTTTTCATCAAGCTTCGCATTGTCTTCGATGTTGGTGCGCGGCTTCCCATTTACTGCACCTCACAGGGGAAGGTCTTTCTGGCAAGCCGCCCGCCGCAGGAGGCTGAGTGCCTGCTCCGGCGTCTCTCGCTGGCGCCTTTTACGCCGTATACCGTGACGGATGTGCAGGAACTGATGCAGGAACTGGATGCGTGCCGTGCAAACGGCTACGCGATTGAAAATGGCGAGTATAAGATCGGCCTGCGCTCCATTTCTGCGCCGGTCTATACTGTCGAGGGTGAGGTGCGGTATACTGTCGGCGTGATCGGCATGTTCCGCAGTGTCCATTCAGACGAATTTCAGGTCGCCGTCAACTGCGTGCAGGACACTGCCCGCATGATTTCGACGGCGCTGGGCTATCAAAAGCAGGAGGAACCGATATGAGTTACACAGCAGCAGTCATTACCGTCAGCGACCTTGGCAGCCAGGGACTTCGGCAGGATACCAGTGGCCCCGCCGTCTGCGCGATGCTGGAAGGGATGGGTTTTTCTGTCGTGCATACCGCCATGCTCCCGGATGAGGCGGAGCAGATCAGCGCGGAACTTCGTGCGTGCGCGGACGAAAAAAAGATCGGCCTTATCGTGACCACCGGCGGCACCGGGCTTTCCCCGCGCGACGTGACCCCGGAGGCGACGCTTGCTGTGCTCGACCGCGAGATCCGCGCTATTCCGGTCGCCATGTGGGTCGAGGGTCTGAAAGCCACGCCCCGCGCCATGCTTTCGCGCGCTGTAGCCGGAACGCGCGGCAGCAGTCTGATCCTGAATCTTCCCGGTTCAGAAAAGGCTGCGCGGGAGAATCTCTCCGCCGTTCTCGGTGCGCTTGAACACGCCATGCACATGCTAGCCGCCGAAGGCCACGGCTGAGCTGTCCCCCCCAAGGCTTCTCCCTACAGGGTGCTGCGCATATTTTGGAGTGCTCCAAACGATGCTTTGTTGCTGCGCGGCTTTTCTTTTTTCTCTGTACAACCGCGATGGGTTCTGTTATAATATAAAAGATTATGACAGGATAAAGGGTGACACGCATGAAATTTTTGATCGATCTGATCTCCGAGCAGCTGGCAGGTGCATTTGAGCGGGCTGGGTTTGACGCGGCCTATGGCAAAGCGACGCTTTCCAACCGCCCGGATCTCTGTGAATACCAGTGCAACGGTGCGTTGGCAGCGGCAAAGCAGTATCATAAGGCTCCCATCCAGATCGCAAATGCGGTTCTGGACGCGCTGGGCGAAAATGAGTTGTTTTCCAGCGCCGAGGCCGTCATGCCTGGCTTTTTGAATCTGAAGATTTCCGAAGACTATCTGGCTTCCTATCTGCGCGAAATGGCGCAGGCCCCGCACTACGGCGCGCAGGACGATCCTGCTGCCTGCACCATCGTTCTGGACTACGGCGGGCCGAACGTCGCAAAGCCCCTGCACGTCGGACACCTGCGCAGCGCCATCATCGGCGAATCACTCAAGCGTATTTACCGGTTTTTCGGCAATCATGTGATCGGCGATATCCATCTGGGCGACTGGGGCTTGCAGATGGGGCTCATCATGGCGCAGCTTCAGGATGAAAAGCCGGGGCTTCCGTACTTCAACCCGGACTATACCGGCGAATATCCAGCCGAAGCGCCGTTTACAATCTCGGAACTTGAGCGCATCTATCCGGCAGCCAGCGCCCGCAGCAAGGAGGACGAAGCCTTTGCGGCCCGCGCGCATGAGGAGACGTTCCGCCTCCAGCATGGTGAACGGGGGGAACGTGCGCTCTGGCAGCACATTCTGCGTGTGTCCGTTGAAGATCTCAAACGCAACTATGATAATCTCGGCGTCAGCTTCGACGTATGGCTCGGCGAAAGCGACGCGCAGAAATACATCCCGCAGATGCTCGAGACGGTCAAGTCCAAGGGCCTCTGCGTGGAGTCCGAGGGTGCGCTGGTCGTGCCGGTGCAGGAGGAGACGGACGCAAAGGAGGTTCCGCCCTGCATTCTCGTCAAGTCCGACGGCGCGACGCTCTATGCCACAACCGATCTCGCTACTATTGTTCAGCGTGAACAGGATTATCACCCGCAGAAATACATGTATCTGACCGATAAGCGGCAGAATCTGCATTTTGAGCAGGTCTTCCGCGTGGCAAAAAAGGCCGGACTCGTTGGCGCGGATACGCAGCTTGGGCATATCGGCTTCGGCACGATGAACGGCAAAGACGGCAAGCCTTTCAAGACCCGCGCGGGCGGCGTCATGCGGTTGGAAACGCTGATTGCAGATGTGACGGACTATGTGACCAATAAGATCAAGGAGAACCAGACGGTTTCTGATGAAGAACTGTCGCAGACGGCCAAGTGCATCGCCATGGCGGCACTCAAATACGGCGATCTCAGCAACATGCCGACGAAGGACTATGTGTTCGATCTCGACCGCTTTTCGTCGTTCGAGGGCAACACCGGCCCGTATATTCTCTACACCATCGTGCGCATCAAGTCCATTCTTGCCAAATACGGCAAGCCTGTCTCGGGTGCGCAGCTGCTGCCGCCGGAAAGTGCGGAGCAGAAGCAGCTGATGCTGGTGCTCAGCCGTATGGCCGGCGCACTCTGGACGGCCTACCGCGATTCCGCGCCGAACGCCATCTGTGCGTATATCTACGAGTTGGCGACAGCGGCAAATAAGTTCTATCACGATGTCAAGATCCTGACTGAGCCGGACGCAGCCAAACAGGCCAGCTATGCCGCGCTCATCGATCTGACACGGGGCGTTCTGGAGACGTGCATTGATCTGCTCGGCTTCTCCGCACCGGAAAGAATGTAACAAAAAGAAACATCGCCCCGCGTTCCGAACCGGAACGCGGGGCGATGTTTCTTTTGATGCGGAGTAAACTCAGAATTTAATACATTTTTGCGCCCGCGGGGATATGCGGATCGAGCATCAGAAGATGAAGCTTTTCCACGCCCTCCTCGTGGTGAACCGCCGAGATCAGCATGCCGCAGGAGTCGATGCCCATCATGGGTCTGGGCGGCAGGTTCGTGATGGCGACGCACGTTTTTCCGACCAATTCTTCCGGCTCGTAGTATTCGTGGATACCGGAAAGAATCACTCTGTCAGTGCCAGTTCCGTCATCCAGCACGAATTTCAGGAGTTTTTTGGACTTTTTGACCGCTTCGCAGGATTTGACCTTGACGGCGCGGAAATCGGATTTCGAGAACGTCTCGAAGTCCACAAAGTCCTTGAACAGCGGCTCAATTTCGACCTTGGAGAAGTCGATCGGCTCGTCCTTGACCTCGATCTCGACCGCGCCCGTCGCGCCGCCGATGATACCGGCTTCCTCCGGCTTTTTTGTCTTGGGAGCGTCCAGCGGCTTCATTGTCGGGAACAGGATGACGTCGCGGATGGTGTCTGCGCCGGTGAAGAGCATGACGGCGCGGTCGATGCCCATGCCCATGCCGCCCGTGGGGGGCATGCCGTATTCGAGGGCGGTAAGGAAATCCTCATCGAGCATTTCGGTCTCGTCGTCGCCGCGTTCACGCTGCTCGACCTGCTTCATGAAGCGTTCGCGCTGGTCGATGGGGTCGTTCAGCTCGGAATAGGCGTTGCCCATCTCGCTGCGGCAGATGAAGAACTCGAACCGTTCGGTCAGGCGCGGGTCTTCTGGGCTGCGCTTGGTCAGCGGGCTGACCTCGACCGGGTACATCGTGATAAAGGTCGGCTGCACCAGATGCTCCTCGACCTTCTGGTCGAAGCAGGCGTAGAGGGCGTTGCCCCAGGTCTTTTCAGCGGCGTCGGCAAGCTCAACGCCGACTGCCTTTGCCGCCGCAACGGCCTCTGCATCGTCGGTGATCGCGCCGAAATCGACGCCGACATACTGCTTGACGGCATCTACCATCGTCAGCCGCGGCCAGCCGGGGGTCAGATCAATCGTTTCGCCCATCCAGTTCAGTTCATAGGTTCCGAGATATTTCTGGGCAAACGTGGTGTAAACGCCCTCGGCGATGTCCATCATGTCGTGGAAATCGGCGTAGGCCTGATAGAGTTCAACCGTGGTGAATTCGGGGTTGTGCTTGGGGTCCATGCCCTCGTTGCGGAAGATGCGGCCGACCTCATACACGCGGTCCATGCCGCCGACGATCAGGCGCTTCAGCGGCAGTTCAGTCGCAATACGCATATACATATCGATGTCGAGCGTATTGTGGTGCGTGATGAACGGACGCGCTGCCGCACCGCCGGCGATGGTATTGAGAACGGGCGTTTCAACCTCGATATAGCCCATATTATCCAGATAGTCCCGCAGATGCTTGATGAACTGCGAACGGATAATAAAATTCCGCTTGACCTCAGGGTTCACGATCAGGTCAACATAGCGCTGACGATAGCGTGTTTCCTTGTCGGTCAGTCCGTGGAATTTCTCGGGCAACGGCAGCAGGGACTTGGACAGCAGCGTGATTTTCTTTGCGCGCACAGACATTTCGCCGCGCTGCGTACGGAAGATTTCACCCTCGACGCCGACGATATCTCCGATGTCGTATTTCTTGAAGCGGTTATACTCGGCCTCGTCCATCTCGTCCTTGCGGGCGTAAAGCTGGATGCGGCCTGTTTTGTCCTGCAGATCGCAGAAGGACACCTTGCCCATGCCGCGCTTGGACATGAGCCGGCCCGCGATAGAGACGGGCTTGCCCTCCATCTCGTCAAAATGATCTTTGATCTCCTGCGCGGTCGTGGTGCTGACGAAGCGGGTGATGGCAAACGGGTCCATGCCCTCTGCCTGCAGCTGTGCGAGTTTTTCACGGCGAACCTTGATCTGGTCGCCGATGCTTACCTGCGGAGCCGCGTTCTGCTGATTCCTGTTTTCCTGTTCCATAGCTATCCTCTTTTTCTGATTCGTTACTTTTCAACCGTCAGGATCTTATACTTGAGCACGCCGATGGGGGCCTCAACCTCGACAATGTCGCCGACCTTGTGGCCAAGCAGTGCCTTGCCGAACGGGGAATCGTCGGAGATGCGGCATTCCATGGGGTTGGCCTCCTGCGAGCCGACGATGGCGTAGAGTTCCTCGTCGCCCGTTTCCATGTCCTCGACCTTGATGGTGCAGCCGAGGCCGATCTTGCCCTCGGAGTCCTCTGTCTCGTCAATAATGACGGCGTGGGCGAGAATATTTTCAACCTCGGCGATGCGGCCATAAAGCTTGGCCTGCTCGTTCTTGGCTTCGTCGTATTCGCTGTTCTCAGAGAGGTCGCCGAACGAACGCGCCTCCTTGATCTGCTCGGCGACTTCCTTTTCGCGGGTCGTCTTCAGATAAAAAAGTTCCTGCTCCAGTTCCTTGAGACGGAGCGCACTGATTTTAAATTCTTTTGCCATTTTACGATCGTTCCTTCCATAATCGATCGGGCAGAAAACGCCCGGTATTTACAGTGATTCAGCAGACATTATATCGGGCAAAGATAGGGATGTCAAGAGAGTTTCTGGGTGATTTCGCGGATTGCGGCCTGTAATTGTGCGTCGTCCGCTTTTTCCAGCTGACCGTAGTAAAGTTTTGCGTCGTCCTCGTCGGAAAGCGTGCGTTCGACATCCGGCGTGACGCCGGTATCGGTCAGAGTGCGGCCCTGCGGCGTGTAGTATTTGCCGATGGACAGGTTCAGCATGGAGCCGTCGGAGAGTGTAAAGGCTGTCTGGAAATTGCCCTTGCCGACTGTCTTCGTCCCGACGACCGTACCCCAGTTGTATTCCTGAATCGCGGCAGCGAAGAACTCCGCTGCGGAATAGCTGTCCTGATTGACGAGTACGGCCATGGGAAGCTTGATGCACGCTGCATCCGAACGGTCGGTCTGTGTTGTACCTTTATAATCCTCGCTCTGGAACAGAATTCCCTCCGGCAGGATCTTATCCAGCACCTTGACCAACTCGTCCTTATATCCGCCGCCGTTATACCGCACGTCGAAAATCAGTGCCTGCGCGCCCTGTGCGATCAGCTCGTCCATGGCGGCGTTTGTCTCCTCCGCGCAGCGAGAATCAAAATTGGCGATTTTGAGATAGCCGATCTGTCCGTTCAGCATTTCATAGGTTGCAACGGGCGTCTGGATGCTGCGGCGCTCAACCGAAAGCGGGAAGCTTTCTTCTCCGCGCAGGATTGTCAGCGTCACAAAGGTTCCTTCTTCACCGCGAACCTTTGTGCGCGTCCCGGTCATGCCAAGGTCGAGCGTTTTTTCGCCCTCGACCTCTGTGATGATATCGCCGACGAGAATTCCGGCTTCCTCCGCCGGGCCTCCCGCAGTCACGGCCTCGATGCGCATACCGCCGAGCGCTTCCTGCGCCGTGATGGTCACGCCGATGCCGACATAGGCGTTGCGCATCTGTTCATCATAGCTGCTTTTTTCTTCGGCAGTCAGATAATAACTCCAGCGGTCGCCGGTCGCCTCGACCATGGCGGCGGCAGCCGCATCAGCCAGCTTGTCTTCGTCATAATCGTCAATAAAAAAGGTATCAAGATATGCGCCGATCTCTGCCGTTTTGGTCTCGACGGGCGTTTGCTCGCGGCGCGTAAGCTGCATGGTCACGATAGCCGAGCCAAGGATTGCAACGGCGAATGCAAGCACAAGAAGAATCACTTTCTGCCATTTTTTCAAGATGGATACCAGCCTTTCCGGGAGAATTCAAGGATAGAACTTGACACGCGGCCCGGAGCCGTACTGGCTCCGGGCCATGTTGGTTACATACCGAAATAGTCGCGGTTTGCACGGGAATTGCGGATGGCGTACCATACGAGCGAGCCCAGCACCGCCGCCAGAATTACCAGCGGCCATGGGTAGGGGAGGAAGGGCGTTTCGCGCAGATCATTGAGCAGCATACATACGCCATAGCCCATGGTCATGACGGCCATGACCGCAAGCGGCGGCATCATATACCCGATATACATCTGCTCGTCCGCACAGTCGGAGATCTTTTTCTCCTTCGGCACCAGCAGTCCGTTTTTGAACAGCCGCTTTGTGACGGCCAGCCGCAGGAACGTGTACATACAGTACGCACCGCTGGCCATCAGGATGAGATCCAGAAACAATGTCATATCATTCATTCGTATGTTCCCCCTGTTCGTTCTGCGCATCCTGTTTCCACTCGCGCACGCTGCGAACCGCGACAATGATCAGCAGTGCCGCGCCGATGATGGAAAACGCGATCGTGCCGCATAGTGCGATGATACGATCACTGGACCAGACACCGCTGGCCGCAAGGCCCGGATAATCCCGGCCCATTTTAAGGGCGAGATAGAGCAGATATCCGCCGCAGAGCACATACATCAGCTTTTTTCGGTTATCAAAACTGTTTTTCTGCTCCGGCTTCTTTTTTGCAGACGCCTGTGGCGCATCCGGCTTCTTTTCCAACTCGTCCATATCGCAGCCTCCCAATATAATAATGGTATATATCATACACGATTACGGAGAAAAAAGAAAGAGAAAATATCAGATCCGCTGAAAAACGGCGGCATACAGGTGCGGAACGAAAAATTTGTATAATTTCAACGCACAATTTTCACCTTTTTGTGGACAATTTTCATGCCTGTTCCTGCGCGGGCCTGCTACAATGGAGGCTGTAAGGAAGGAGTGTCGCTCGAGGCGGCAAGAGAGCGCAGCCTCTCGCCTGGCTCTTAAGATAGGGCAGGCTCCACCCGGCGCGGAAGCGGATTTGCGTGCTGCAAGAGCAAAACGTTTCGTTTTCCTGATACAGGAAAACGCGCCGCAGGAGAAAGGGGAATGTGAAAGAAAGATGGCCGAAACAATTCTCAGAATGACCGGTATCCAGAAGTACTTCCCGGGCGTCCATGCGCTGGACAACGCGCAGCTGGAGGTTCGTGAGGGCGAGGTCATGGCGCTGGTCGGCGAAAACGGCGCCGGTAAATCGACGCTTATGAAGGTGCTGACCGGCATCTATCCGAGCGATGGCGGTACGATTGAATTTTTTGGAAAGCATGTCGAGATTCATGGCCCGCGCGATGCGCAGGCGCTCGGCATCTGCATCGTCCATCAGGAACTGAACCTCATGCAGCACCTGACCGTGGCGGAAAACATTTACATTGGGCGTGAACCCATGAAGGGCCTGTTCGTGGACAAGGCGAAGCAGAACGCCATGACGCAGGAATTGTTCGACAAGCTGCATCTGGATCTTGACCCGAAAGCCGTCGTCAAGACGCTGTCGGTCGCAAAGCAGCAGATGGTTGAAATTACAAAGGCTCTGTCTCATGAGAACACAAGACTGCTGATTCTTGATGAGCCTTCTGCTGTCCTGACCGACACGGAGATCGACGATCTGTTCGTCTTCATTCGACAGCTGAAAAAGACCGGTGTCGGCATCGTCTATATCTCGCACCGCATGGATGAACTCAAGCGCATCACCGACCGCATCACCGTTATGCGCGACGGTCAGTATGTCGCCACGCTCGATACCCCTACGGCGGAAATCTCCGAGGTCATCCGTCTTATGGTCGGCCGCACGATCTATGAGGAGCCGAAAACAAAGTCCATGTGTCCGCCTGATGCCCCTGTTGTGCTCGAAGCCGAGCATCTGTCGTCCATCGATGTAAAAGATGTTTCATTCAAACTCCGCAAGGGTGAAATTCTCGGCTTTGCCGGTCTGGTCGGCGCGGGACGCACTGAAACGATGCGTCTGATCTGCGGCGCAGATCCAATGGATTCCGGCATAATCCGGGTAAACGGCAAAGACGTGAAAATCCGCAGCCCGAAGGACGCTGTACATTATGGCATCGGCTATCTCTCCGAGGATCGCAAGCGCTACGGCCTGTGCCTGAACCTGTCCGTCACGGACAATACCGTTCTGCCGAGTCTGGAGCAGCTGTTCAAAGGCCCGTTTGTTCATGACAGAACAGCACACCGGCTTGCACGGGAGCACGCCGAACAGATCCGCACGAAAACGCCGTCTGTCCGCGCCCGCGTCGGCAGCCTCTCCGGCGGCAACCAGCAGAAGGTCGTCATTTCCAAATGGATCCTGCGCGACTGCGACGTGCTCATCTTCGACGAGCCGACGCGCGGCATCGATGT
>OODJ01000599.1_pt1 | contig 35243 bp, 26 predicted proteins | sample 1671611 | NCBI WGS metagenome assembly OODJ01 (sample SAMN06348174, study PRJEB24527) | human gut metagenome | biome: human gut; feature: ankylosing spondylitis patient; material: feces | host: Homo sapiens | place: China | collected 2015-10 | reverse complement strand
AACGTACTAATAGCAAAGCTGCTTGTACCTATCCAGTCAACATACTGATCGCCTGGATAAAATTCATCAAAAGTTTTATCGGTCTGACCTTCGATTAAATCTGTCCAATCTTTGTAAAGTGACATTTACATTCCTCCTCAATCTGTAGTTTATTTAAAGCTTTTGGCGATTTCGATTACATCGCCCACAACTGCACTTCCCGTTGGCATTGCGCCTGCACCGCGGCCATAGAACATCAGCTCGCCGACTGCATTTCCTGTAATAAATACTGCGTTAAATTCATTGCTTACTCCAGCAAGCGGGTGGGCGTTTGGGAGCAGCATCGGCAGGTTCACAGACGCCGCCAAAAACGGCGGCCTCGGCATCCGCAGACTCCATGGCATGCAGCACGCGCTCGACCGTCTGGGCATCGATGTAATCGTCGGCGTCCACAAAAAAGACGGTCTCACCCTCGGCGACATCGATACCGGCATTTCGAGCACACGAAACGCCCGCGTTTTCCTGGTCAATCACCAGTACGCGATCGTCGGCCTGCGCGATCTGGCGCAACACGTTCAACGAATCATCAGTCGAACCGTCGTTGACGCAGATAACCTGAATCGAACACTCAGACTGGACCAACAGCGAATCGAGGCATCGCTGAATGGAGCGCGACGAATTGTAGACGGGAACGACAATGGTCGCTTTGGGGGTCAAGGTCTCTCCCATGTCGACCTACCCCCTCAGCGATTCGATGAGGAAGGCAGCAACCACACCTGGGCCTCCAACCGAGGCGTAATACTTAGCACGCCCCAAGGCACCATCCGTCGCAAAACTCGGATGCTCGTCAACCCAGCCCTCAGGATCTTTGAGGATGGCAGCGAGATTTGCGCGCTTCCACGGCTTGAGATCGTCAAGCGAAAACTCCCCCGCGTCCAAGGCCGCTTGGAACTCCTTGGCCATCTGAACCAGGAACTCCTTATAGAACTTAGGCGCCAAGCGCACGTAGTTCCACATGTACGAATCGTACTTAATGAGCTGATTGAACTTGAGCATGCGCGCGGCGTCATCACTTGCGTGGTCGCGGGCATAATCCTCTCGAATCCAACGCTCAATCTCGGCATACTCGGTATTGACGCAAAAGACCTTAGCCGAAGAATTGACCGAGGAATTCTCGTTGTCCTGGCGATACGACAACACGGCATCATGCAGGTAAATAGCCTTTTCGGCACACGCGATCACCTTAAAGGCAAATGACGTGTCCTGAAAGGATGCCCCCGGAGTCGGCAGGAACTTGATACCGTTGCGCTCAAGAAAATCACGACGGTACACGGCCGACCAAATCGACGGTTTTTGCTTAAAGAACTGCGTCGTATTGCTGGGATGCACCGGTTTGCCACAATCCCTTGCCTTAAACATCTCGTGCAGCGAACGGCGCTCCTCGGGCTTAGACCAGTAGAAATCAAAGTTCGCCTTCGCAAAGTCGGCATTATTGCTATTGGCGGCCGAGACAAGCTTTTCGAGTGCGTCGGGCGCCATAAAGTCATCGGGCTCCAAGATGCCAACGTACTTGCCACGCGCCATCTCCAGACCGTGGTTCATCGAGTCGCCGTAGCCGCTGTTGGCCTTGTCGATCATCTTGACGCGCCCATCGCGCTCCATATACTCGCGGATAATCGCCGGCGAGTTGTCGGTCGACCCGTCGTTAATGCAGATGATCTCAATATCCTTGAGCGTCTGCGCCAGGGCGGAATCGAGACACTCGCGCAGGTAGCGCTGAACATTGTAAATGGGAATAAGCAGCGACAGAACAGGGCTGCCAGAGGCGTTAGTAGACAAATGTGCTCCTTAGGAAATACCTGTCGTTTCATGGTATCAAAGGGTCAGCGCGCCAGCGGACGTTTATATAATCTATGGAGCCTCTTGCGGGCAAAGTAGCCGCACGTCATGCGGCGGGCCCGTGGCAGGTTCCTGCGTTTTATTCAAAGCTTGCCGACAAGGCGCGGTGAGCCTTTACAATAGAACAGTCCCAAGGACGTATTCGATAGCTTCCGCGCAGCGCTCGCCCGCCGCGCGTGAAAGGATATATTGCCCCATGCCTTCAACCCTTCCCGCTCCCATCGATAAGCTCGCCATCGTTGTCGTTACGTACAAGCGCCAGGAACTCCTGGCCAACCTGTTCGACTCCATGACCGAGCTCACGGCAACGCCCTGGCGCATCGTGATTGTCGATAACGAGAATTCGCGCGAGACCGAGGCCATGTGCACCGCATTCAACGAGCGCCTGGCCAGCCTGTGGGGCATCGACACCGAGCAGCCCGACGCGCAGGGCGGCACCGACCGTGTCATCTACGCCCCGCAGCTCGAAAACGGCGGCGGTGCGGGCGGCTTCTCCGCCGGCACTAAATGCGCCTACGATCTGGGGGCCCAGTGGTTCTGGGTGATGGACGACGACGTGCTCGTCATCCCCGAAGGCATCGAGCGTCTTGCCAAGTGGACCGACCGCTACGATGTCATCCAGGGTTCGCGCCTGGACTTTGACGGCGGCGCTTTCTTTTGGCAGTACCAGCTCATCCTTTCGCTCGGCATCCCTAACCCCATCGCCAAGTGGGACTTGGGGCCCGAGGGCTACCGCACCATGAACCAACTGTGCTTTGAGGGCGGCATGTTCTCGCGCCGCGTGGTCGACAAGATTGGCCTGCCCGACGCGCGCTTCTTTATCTACGGCGACGATGCCTGCTACGGCTACGTGGCCAGCCAGCACTTCCCCGCCGCCGTGGTTGCCGACGTGGTGCTCAAGCGCGCCCGCGCCGTCTCCAACTGGGATATCGCCGGCAAACGACAGCTCAACTCCACGAGCGACACCAACCGCTACTACATCATGCGCAACCGAGGCTTCCTCGCTCGCTATATGCAGATCTACGGTGACTACCACCCCATGCTGTTCCGTCTGGGCAATGCCGCGACCTTCTGCAAGGAGTTCATTCGTCTGGCAGCAGTCGACAAATGCTTTAAGACCGGCATTCCGGCGCTGCGCCGCGGCATGAAGGACGCCCGCAAGATCGTTAAGGATCCCAACTGGAAGCCCATGCCGCCCCTGAAGGACGCCGAGTAGTAAAGGGCTTTCGCCCGCCGCTACAGTCGTTGACACACCACGGACACACGCTGACCGTCAAAGCCAAAGCCCCAACGCATGCGCCCGACGGCGGGGCGCGGCACGCGGATATCATCGATGCCGTCGCGCTCTATGTCGAGCAGCGCCTGAACCGCCAACAGTTCCAGGCCCAGGGCATCGACGCCAGGGTCGTACAACATGTTGACCGTAATGAGCGGTCGCTCATCGAGCATGCCGAGCGTGTCGGCCACGTCAAACACCCGACCGGTGGGAATCACCTGGATATCCCAGCGATCCGAGACGCCACTTCGCTTGGAGCTGGGATTGCAATAGCCGGGCAGTCCAAAGCAGAGCCCCTGAAGCGCCAGATGATAGGCTGTCGGCATATCTGATTGGCCCACATCGATGCCCAGATCGCCGATAGCACAGCTCAAAGCTTGCTTTACAGTGTCCTCGTCTCCTCGACACAGCCCGTCATGGAACGAGTCGATAACTCCAACGTCCTCAACGGCGCACTCAAACCATTCCAGAATTACAAGACGGAGCGCCTGACGCACTTCGTTGTTAGGCAGACGCAGGGAACGAAGGCACGCGCCGTCCTCCGAATGCCCCGTCATGTCCGTCGTAAGAAATCCAGACAGATACAGCGCTGTCCAGATATCTTCGGGCTTGGCGACATCGGCCACCTCGGCATGCACATGCACTGGCGCCTCAATAAACCCATGCGGCTCAAGCAAATCGAACAATGCGGACAGGCGCATGAGATTCCAGTCACCGACGCATGCGCTCAGACGGTCAGCGTAACCAAACAGATCTGCCCGAACAGGCGCGACGCAACCGCGATGTGCGTAGTCCACCACGCGCTCCGGGCTCGAGCAATAAAAACCACCAAACAGATAGCCCTCGAGCCACTCACGCGCGTCATCCAGACAGCCGTTGCGACCGACGCAATCCAACAGCACCTGGACTTCATCGTCCGAAAAACCGAACCATCGATCACACCAACTCGACAGTGGCGTCGCCGATCGATAGGAAACCCCACGCTGGGACAACGCAAGCTCGGCAGGACCGGGGCGCTCGCCCATCAGACACGTCAATCGCAACGAGTCGCCGGCGTCGGCAATGGTGTCGAACAACATTCGGCTGAGCGACTCTAGGGAATCCACGCTACCGTCGTCCTTAGCGTCCAAACGCTTTGGACATACCGCGTCGTAGTCGTCTATCAGAAGAACAACCCGCTCATCGAAAGCTGTCTGAAGCAGTTTAATAAGCACGCCAAGCGCCGCATCGATCTCCTTATCGCTGGCCACCCCACGCGTCGCCCTCTCGATAAGACGAATCTCACGTCTTGACAGATCAGGCGCGTCAAGCAGCGGCAGCAATCGGGCGCACTCGTGCGCGACAGCGCTGCGAATAGCCGCCGCAGCATCAGCGTCGCGCCTCGCAGCGGCAGCTGAAAAGACGAGCATGATGACCGGATAACACACGTACTCATCACGATAGCGACCACCGTCCGCCTGCCAAATCTGGGTGCCGACGAACGGGCTTCGATCCGGCCGCCGGTGATCAGGTCGTTCCAAATAGCATTTGAGCATCGATAGATTCATGCTCTTGCCAAAACCCTTGGGCCGACAACAAATCGCAACAGGTGCTTCGCTGTCCAATATATCGGCAATAAACATAGTCTTATCGACGAGTAAACACCGATTGATTGCATCGGAAAAGTCGTGTACATCAACCGGTAGAGCTGCGCTATCCGCATGATTGAGCAACCGTGCACCAAACGCATGAGTAAAACCACAATTCACCTGTTCAGACAATGTAAACTCTCCTTCTAACGCAGCACGATGCCCATTGTAGCGAGCGGGTAGAGCGCAACAATATCGACATGCAAACGTTTCGGGCAGCGGTAGCAACAGACCCCCGAGGGGGCATAACAAATCGTTGCACAACAAAAAAGGGGCCCGATGCCGCCGCACCGGACCCCGTCCCAAACTCTTATAGAAAACGATCTGGAAGATTACTCCTCCAAGCCGTCCTCCCCAGAAGCCTTCTTCTGCTGATCGAGCTTATGCTTACCACTTACGATAGACGTAGCGCCCAGTGTGGCCAAGCTTGCACTGGCAAGGCTCGCCATCACAATCAAGTCGCCCGTCTTGGGCATGTTGCCGCCCGAGGACTTAGTCGTTGTAGTCGTCGTGGTCGTGGTGGTCACCGTTTTGGAGTCATTTTGCTCTTGGACCTGGTTGTCAGCACCGCTCTTGTCGTCGTCTTCGGACTGTTTCTTTTCGCCCCCGGCCTTGCTCTTGTCCTTCTCCTCAGATTCAGACTTCTTATCCTCGCCCTTCTTCTGTTCGGACTTGTCGCTCTTCTCCTCAGAGCTAGAACCCTTATCGGATTCGGTCTTCTCGGAAGCCTCGTCCTTGGAGTCGCCCTTTGCGGCTTCGATCTTTTCCGTGGAAACCTGATCAGAGTTGCCCTTGTTCTGGGTCGAGCCGTTATTGACGCCAGCCATCAGCGAAGAGCCCAGCGTAGAGCCAAGCTGCTCGGAGAAAGAAGGCTTCTTGTCCGGCGAAGCAACGGGAACGTCCGGCGCCTTATTCGAGTCATCCTTGGAAGCATCGGAACCAGGGGTTGCGTCAGAGCCGGAGCCGTTGTTAGAGCCGGTGCCAACGGACGAATCGCTCGAGCCGGTGGATGAGTTAGAGGTGCCAGCGCCGGTCGAACCAGAAGCGTCGCTGTCCGTATTGCCGGCAGAGCTTGAAGACGAATCGCCCGCAGCAGAGCCGTTTGAATCGGAGCCGTTCGAGGTAGAGCCGTTGTTGGTAGTGCCACCAGCAGAGCCATCACCGTCAGCACCGGTCGAGGGCGCATCCATCCTGTCATCGTTGGCATCGTCGCTCGAGTCGTCATTCGAATCAGGCGTCGGCGAGGGCGCCGGCGTAGGTTCGGGCTGCACGGGCGTCGCAGCGGCAGCGGCCTCGTCCTCGGCGATATAAACCAAACAGTCCTTCAGCTCGTTGCGGTAGCGGTTCTTCCAGCCCTCATGATACTGGGGCTGGCTCGAATACTTGGTCGCCACGTTATTGACCACACTGTTGGAAAGCGCCGTCACAAACTCGCGATCAGTCATACTGTTAGAAAGGTTTGCCCAACGGAAGAAGTCCCTGCAACCACCGGTGCCGCACATGTTGGTGATGCTCCACACCATGCCCTTAACGCAATCGGCACGGCCCGAAATATCAATGCCCAGGCCGCTCTTGAGCCACGCCTCGGTCACCGCATAGTACGAGTTGTACGCATACGCATCCTGCAGAGCCGAGAACTCAACAGGGTCGGTGTTATAAGCACCTTGGAAAGCCTCCTGCGCAATACGGCCCAACTCGGTGAGCTGGCCGTTCTCGTACATGGCATTGCTCGTGTTGGAAATCTCGCTGCCGCGATCAATCGCATCCTTGAGCATGCTGTATTTTTCGGGGTTGTAGTTGTAGGCCTGCTTCATAAACGGAATGAGCGACCATCGACGGTCGAACTGGTAATAACCCAGCGCGTTATAGCCGTCGCCATACGAAAAGCCCTGGTTATAGTTGCCATGGCTCTCGTACTTGGTAAAGTACTTCATCTCGGGGGTCACGTTAACAAACGAAACGCCCTGGACCGACCTCAGCACGCCCGAGAAGGACTGCTGGGTATAGAGACCCTTATCGATATCGGTCGCATCCGAGGCAACGCCCGGTGTGGGCTCCTCGGCGGCAGCGGGTGCGGGTGCGGTAACGGCGCCAAACGAAAGCGCCAGCGTCAGGCCCGCGACAATAGCAGAATGCTTGGGCTGCATAAGATCCTCCCTGCATTGGTGTAGTTAAAGTGCAGTTTGCAAAGATAGAAATAAGTATTGCAGCTCGCCCGTTGTTGCACAACAACCCCTCGGTAAACGGCAACAACCCTCCGCGAAATCTTAAGGAATTGCGCTCAACCTACAGTTTGATGTCGAAGTTAATCTCGGGGACGGCAGCAAGGTCGGCCAACGTCACGCCGTCGACGTACTTTTCGATCACGTCGTCCAGACCACGCCAGAACTTGACGGTCGAGCAAAGGTCGCTGCGGGTGCAGCTGTTGTCGATGCCATCGCACGCCACCGGGGCCGTGCTGCCCTCAACGGCACGCAGGATGTCGCCGGCACGCACCTCGGCCGGGTCCTTGGCCATCATGTAGCCGCCGCCCTTGCCGCGCACACTCTTAAGCAGGCCCGCCTTCATAAGCGGACGAACCAGCTGCTCCAAATACTTTTGCGAGATATGCTCGCGGTCGGCGACCTCGCGAAGGGCAATCTTGCCCTCGGCGTCACCAAGCGCCGCGATATAGATCATCAGTCGGAGGGCATAGCGGCCCTTGGAAGAAATGAGCATACCTACCCTCCCATCGCATCTGGGACAACATAACCAGGTTTGTTTGTCCCAAATCTTAAGTAAGTGGGACAAACACAACAGGTTATTTTGTCCCAGAATTTGAAAAGTCGAGTGGATTAGTCGGGTTTTCCCTTGACTAACGCCGAACCCATAGTAACTTTATTCCGAGAAGATTCCTAGGGTTTAGTACACCTATGAGTACACCATATACAGAGAGGGACAGCATGAGCGCAAATCCGCTGCTTTCCATCGAGGGTCTGACCGCCTCCGTGGACGAGAAGACCATCCTCCACAACGTCAACCTCAACGTCGCCGCCGGCGAGACCCACGTGCTGATGGGACCCAACGGCGCCGGCAAGTCCACCCTCGGCCACCTGGTCATGGGCGACCCCGTCTACACGGTCAACGACGGCCGTATCGTCTTTGACGGCCAGGACATCACCGAGCTCAGCACCGACAAGCGTTCGCGCGCCGGCCTGTTCCTGAGCTTCCAGGCCCCGGTCGAAATCCCTGGCGTGCCGCTATCGAGCTTCCTGCGTGCCAGCATCGCCGGCCGCCCCGGCCTGGAGATGAAGGGCAAGGAGTTCCGCCGTCGCGTCAAGGAGCTCGCTGCCGAGCTCAACATGGATACCGCCTACCTCAACCGCGAGCTGGGCGTAGGCTTCTCGGGCGGCGAGAAGAAGAAGGTCGAGATGCTCCAGCTTCTGCTGCTGCAGCCCAAGCTCGCCATCCTCGACGAGACCGACTCGGGCCTGGACGTCGACGCGCTTTCCACCGTCAGCCACGGCATGGACGCCTACCGCAAGAGCTGCGACGGCTCCATGCTCATCATCACGCACAACACGCGCATCTTGGAGCACCTGGATGTCGACCGCGTCCACGTTATGGTCAAGGGCCACATCGTGCGCGAGGACGACGCCTCGCTCATCCCCTGGATCGACAAGAACGGCTTTGAAACCTTCGAGCGCGAGGCCGCCGAGCAGCGCGCCCAGGCCGAGGCCGCCGCTGCCGGGCAGCAGGCGTAAAGGGGCGACGCAATGACCAAGAACCGCACCGAGGTCGCGGACATCGACCGCAGCCTCTACGACTTCACCTATGGCGAGGAGGGATTCGAGCGCCTGGACGCCGGCATTACGCCCGACATCGTGCGCGAGATCAGCGCCAAGAAGGACGAGCCACAGTGGATGCTTGACCTGCGCCTCAAGTCCCTCAAGATCTTCAACCGCTTCCCCGATCCGACGTGGGGCCCCTCCATCGAGGGCCTGGACATGGACAACATCGTCACCTATGTCAAGCCCAACACCGACCAAAAGCACGACTGGGAGTCGGTGCCCGACGACATCAAGAACACCTTTGAGCGCCTGGGCATCCCCGAGGCCGAGCGCAGCTATCTGGCGGGCGTCGGCGCGCAGTACGACTCCGAGCTGGTCTACCACAACATGCAGGATACGGCGTCCAAGATGGGCATCGTCTACTCCGGCATCGAGGAGGCCCTGCACGATCCGCAGTGGGAGCCGCTCATCCACGAGAAGTTTATGACGCTCATCCCGCCCACCGACCACAAGTTTGCGGCCCTGCACGGTGCCGTATGGTCGGGCGGCTCGTTTGTCTACGTGCCCAAGGGCACCAAGCTCGACTTCCCGTTGCAGAGCTACTTCCGCCTCAATGCCAAGGGTGCCGGCCAGTTTGAGCACACGCTCATCATCGTCGAGGACGATGCCGACCTGCACTTTATTGAGGGCTGCTCCGCGCCCAAGTACAACGTGGCCAACCTCCACGCCGGCGCCGTCGAGCTCTTTGTTGGCAAGCGTGCGCACCTGCGCTACTCGACCATCGAGAACTGGTCCAAGAACATGTACAACCTCAACACCAAGCGTGCGCGCGTGGACGAGGACGGCGACATCGAGTGGATCAGCGGCTCCTTCGGCAGCCACGTGGGCTACCTCTACCCCATGAGCGTGCTCAACGGCCGCCGGGCTCGCTCGAGCTTTACCGGTATCACCTTTGCCGGCGCCGGCCAGAACCTTGATACCGGCTGCAAGGTCGTACTTAACGCGCCCGATACCTCGGCAACGGTCGAGACCAAGGGCATCTCCAAGAGCGGCGGCATCCAGACCTTCCGAAGCTCCATCGTGGCCACGCCCAAGGCCGAGGGCTCCAAGGCAACCGTGAGCTGCCAGTCACTGATGCTCGACGACCAGAGCCGCTCCGACACCATCCCCGCCATGGACATCCGCGCCAAGAACGTCGACATCGGCCACGAGGCAACCATCGGCCGTATCGGCGACGACAAGGTGTTCTACCTGATGAGCCGCGGCATCTCGGAGGAAGAGGCCCGCACCATGATCGTCAACGGCTTTGCCAACCCGGTCTCCAAGGAGCTGCCGCTGGAGTACGCCGTCGAGATGAACAACCTAATCAAGCTCGAGATGGAAGGAGCGATCGGATAATGAAACAGGAAACCAACACCGCTGCCACCACGCTCGAGCAGGTCAACGCGATGCCCGCAGCAACCTGGGGCTGGCTCAAGATGAACCAGACCAAGCTCGAGCTTTCGAACGAACTTGCCGCCGCTCCCGCCGAGGCCGTTGAGGTCGAGGGCTTGGACGAGCAGCTTGCCGGCTCGGCCGACGCCTTCGACGCCGCCATGGACGCCATGGCCGAGCGCTTCCCCGAGCGCCGCGCCTCCGCCCCCGGCGACGCTGCCGACCGTGCCCGCATCACGCCCGAGACCGAGCTCGACGTGCCCGCCACCTCCGTCTACCAGGCCGGCGCCATCAAGCTCGAGGAGGAGCTCTCCCCTGCCGAGGCCTTCGAGACCGGCATGGGCGAGGCTGCCTATGCGTATCTGACCGAGCACGCCACCAAGCGCATCGTCATCGATGCGCCCGCATACAAGCACGCGACGGTTACCGTGCGTGTGAGCGGTGTCGATGCCGCCGCGGCCATCGCCGCCATCGACGTCGTCGCCCGCCCGCAGGCAACGCTCGACCTCGCCCTAGCCCTGGACTCCCCCGTTGCCGGCGAGGGCGTCGTGGGCTCCGTGCTGCGTGTGTGCGCCCACGAGTACGCCACCGTCAACGTGACCTGCACGCAGACACTCGACGACAGCTGGATCGCACTCGACGACACCGGCCTGTTCCTAGACGAGGGCGCGCGCGTCAACGTGCAGCACACTGTCCTGGGTGCCGGCGCCAGCGCCACCGGCCTTGCCGGCGACCTGCTGGGCGATACCGCCAAGGTGACCATCGATACCGATTACCTGGGCGCCCGCGAGCAGGTGCGCGACTTTAACTACGAGCTGCGCCACCGCGGTCGCAAGACCGAGTGCGAAATCGACGCCAACGGCGTGCTGACCGGCACGTCCAAGAAGGTCTACCGCGGCACCATCGACCTCGTGCACGGCTGCAAGGGTGCAACCGGCACCGAGCGCGAGACGGTGCTCTTGGCTAACAAGGGCGTCGACAACAAAACCGTTCCCGTCATCCTCTGCGACGAGGACGACGTCGCCGGCAACCACGGCGCCACCATCGGCCACGTCCGCGACGAGCAGCTGTTCTACCTCGCCTGCCGCGGCCTTGACCAAAACGCAGCCGAGGACCTGTTCATCCGCGCCAAGCTGGAGGACGCTGCGCTTTCCGCCACCGACGAGCGCACCCGCACCGCCGTCGTCCGCCTGGGCAACAACCTGATCGACAACTTTGAGGAGGAGCTCGCATGATCGATACCGAGCACGTTAAATGTGACACCTGTACCGCACCGGAGCCTATGGAGCTCGACGCCAGCGACGAGGCTTCGCGCGGCTGGCCCACCGTAGATATCGAGACCAACCCCTACAAGGGCCAGTTCCCGCTGTTCCAGCAGCACCCCGAGATCGCCTTCCTCGATAGCGCCGCCACCGCGCAGCGCCCTGCCTGTGTGCTCGACGCCGAACGCGACTTCTACCAGCGCATGAACGCCAACCCTCTGCGCGGCCTGTACTCGCTGTCCGTCGAGGCCACCGACGCCATCGCGAAGGTCCGCCAACAGATCGCCGACCTCATCGGCGCCCCCAACGCCAACGAGATCGTCTTCACCCGCAACACGAGCGAGTCGCTCAACCTGGTCGCCAAGAGCTTTGCGCCCACAGTGCTCGAACCGGGCGACGAGGTCGTCATCACCATCATGGAGCACCACTCCAACCTGATTCCGTGGCAGCAGGTCTGCCGCGGGACCGGTGCCAAGCTCGTCTACCTCTACCCCACCAAGACCGGCCAGCTCACGACCGAGGAGGTTCTGGCCAAGGTGGGCCCCAAGACCAAGATCCTGGCCGTGGGACAGGTCTCCAACGTGCTGGGCGTCGAGAACCCGGTCAAGAATCTCGGCAAGCTCGTGCACAAGTACGGCGGCTATCTGGTCGTCGACGGCGCACAGTCGCTGCCGCACATGCCAGTCAATGTGGCCGATCTGGGCGCCGACTTCTTTGCCTTTAGCGCGCACAAGGCCATGGGCCCCATGGGCATCGGCGTGCTGTGGGGCAAGATGGACCTGCTCAACGCCATGCCGCCCATGCTTACCGGCGGTGAGATGATCGACTCGGTTACTGAGCAGGACGCCGTCTGGGCTCCCGTCCCCGAGAAGTTCGAGGCCGGCACGCAGGACGCCGCCGGCATCTTCGCCACAGGCGCCGCCCTCGACTACCTCGTCAACACGGTGGGCTACGAAAACATCCAGGCACGCGAGCAGGCACTCGTCCACTACCTGATGGGCGAGCTCATGCAGCTCGACTTTGTCCAGATCATCGGCTCAATCTATTGGGATAACCACCACGGCGTCGTGAGCTTTAATGTCAAGGGCATCCACCCGCACGATGTCGCGAGCATCATGGACATGGACGGCGTCTGCATCCGCGCCGGTCACCACTGCGCGCAGCCGCTGCTCACCTGGCTGGGCGTCGAGAACCTTGCCTGCTGCCGCGCCAGCGTGGCCTTCTACAACGACAAGGCCGACATCGACAAGTTCATCGCCGGCCTGCATCACGTTTGGAGCACATTCAATGGGTAATCTGTACACCTCCACCACATTTATGGAGCACAACTCGCACCCCGACTATAAGTACGAGATGGATGCTCCCACGCACGAGCACGACGGCATCAACCCTAGCTGCGGAGACGAGCTCACCTTGCAGCTGCGTGTCGAGAACAACGTGATCGAGGAGGCCTCCTTTACCGGTCACGGCTGCGCCATCAGCCAGGCCAGTGCCGACATCATGGCCGACCTCATCACCGGCGAGACGGTCGAGGAAGCACGTCGCTTGGCAGGGCTCTTCCTCGCCATGATCCGCGGCGAGCAGCTCTCCGAGGAGGACCTGGAAGATCTGGACGAGGCCGCCCAGCTCCAGGACATCTCGCACATGCCCGCCCGCGTCAAATGCGCCGAGCTCGCCTGGCGCACCCTCGACGGCATGCTCACGGGACAAAATAATCAGTAGTATTTGTCCCAAATCTTAAGAATTTTGTTGGCCGAATCGCTTGACAAGAGTGGTTCGGCCATTTTCTATTCCGAGCCCTCAGCCTGAGCATTCACCCGCGCATAAGCGCGCACGATACGAGAGACGGTACTCTTGCTGATTCCCGTATACCGTTCGATCTCGCGCACCGTGTAGCCGCCATCGTGCAGGGCGAAAATGATTCCGTCTCGCCGCGAGGGTGCTACGGTCTTGAGTTTGTTGAGCGGCACACCCAGGCGCTTCGCCATCTTGTCGGCAAACGCACGCCGCTCCCACTCTGTCTCATCCATATCGTGAATCACCGGATCGGAACCATCGGGCATTAACAGAGAATAATCCAGAAACCCCCTGACAGACTCAAAGAGCTCGAGCACACAAGAAGGGTCCGAAAATCCCCTCGTCATATCGTTGTCATACGCTCGCAGATACTCGGCAAAGCTGCTCCACGGATAGCGCTCGATCAGGGCGATACCCGCCTCCTGCGGATTAGCATGAATATAGCGAATGGCGGCCATTAGATAACGGTCGGTATCGAGCGAGCGCCGGTCAAAACGGTTCTGGAACAGATGGCCCGTGCGCCCCGTGCGTTTATTGAACCGACGAGCGTACGTCAAAAGCAGTCGTTGCATCGCCGCGCTCATCGTGTCCTCATAATCCGAGAGTACCAGATCCACGTGATTGCCCATAAGGCACCAGGCGATAACCGTCACGCCCGCCTCGCGGCAGCACTCGCGCATCAGCTCCAAAAACTCCCACCGGTCTTCATCGCCCTCAAAGATGAGCTGCTTGCCCGTACCGCGGGCACAAACATGGTAAAAGCCGGTAACCGTTCTCCAAACGCGCTGCATGGCGCTCCCTTCGCCTGGATCTGCTTGCCATCCAATACAACACGATTGAAGCGTGCCACCAAAACATTCACGCAAAACAATACACTCGCGCGGCCAAAGGCAGTAAACAGGCGGCGAACGGCACCGTTGCAACAGGTCAACCCCTGCAACGCTTGCAAGAGCTGACCAAAAGCTTGCCCAAGACGGGCCCCCTCTACGGAAGTTCGCGACCACAGAACATAGAGTTAAATCGCTTCAATTGAAAGTTCCGCGCTTCTCGCTACGAAAACTGAGCCGTTCGCCGAATATTCCGTGCATTTCGCGGTATTATAGGGGCTGCATGTCATGTCCCTTTCGAAGGGTCGCCCGGCAATCGCCAGCCACGACCCCCAGACGGGACGCCAACACGATAGAGAGGAGAGGCATGCAGTACTCACAGGAAGTGGAGAACATGTGCCCCGTTGCCAAGGGTGCATACCACGGCCCCGCACCCATCCCCGAGGAGGGCAAGTGGGTCCAGGCTAAGGAGATTTCCGACATCTCCGGTCTTACGCACGGTGTGGGTTGGTGCGCACCTCAGCAGGGCGCCTGCAAGCTCACGCTGAACGTCAAGGACGGCATCATCGAGGAGGCCCTCGTTGAGACCATCGGCTGCTCGGGCATGACCCACTCTGCCGCCATGGCTTCCGAGATCCTTCCCGGTAAGACCATCCTCGAGGCCCTCAACACCGACCTCGTCTGCGACGCCATCAACGTTGCTATGCGCGAGATCTTCCTGCAGATCGTTTACGGCCGCAGCCAGACCGCGTTCTCCGAGGGCGGCCTGCCCGTGGGCGCCTCCCTCGACGACCTCGGCAAGGGCCTTCGCTCTCAGGTCGGCACCATGTTCGGCACCAAGGCCAAGGGCGCTCGTTACCTCGAGCTCGCTCAGGGCTACGTCACCCGCATGGCTCTCAACGACAAGAACGAGATCATCGCGTTCGAGTTCCTGAACCTCGGTAAGTTCACCGACGCCGTCAAGGCCGGCAAGACCCCCGAGGAGGCCATCGCTGGCGCTATGGGCCACTATGGTCAGTGGGAGAACGCTGCCAAGTACATCGACCCGCGCACCGACGAGGAGACTCACTCCGTCGCCAGCGTGTTCCCGGTTCACGAGTAGAAAGGGAGGGAAATAACTATGACTGTTACGTTCGAAGGTTACGAGCGCCGCGCTGACAAGATCAACAAGTGCCTCGCCGACAACGGCATCGCCTCCCTCGAGGAAGCTCTGCAGATCTGCACCGACAAGGGCTTCAACCCGCGTGAGATCGTCAACAACACCCAGTCCATCGCCTTCCAGAACGCTGAGTGGGCCTACACCCTCGGCTGCGCTCTCGCTGTCAAGCGTGGCGCCAAGTCCGCTTCTGAGGCTGCCGCCATCATCGGCGAGGGCATCCAGGCCTTCACCGTTCCCGGCTCCGTCGCCGAGGACCGCAAGGTCGGTCTGGGCCACGGCAACCTGGGCGCTATGCTGCTCTCCGACGACACTGAGTGCTTCGCCTTCCTGGCCGGCCACGAGTCCTTCGCTGCCGCTGAGGGCGCTATCGGCCTGGCTCTGAACGCCAACAAGGCTCGCAAGAAGCCGCTGCGCGTTATCCTCAACGGTCTGGGCAAGGACGCCGCTCAGATCATCGCCCGCATCAACGGCTTCACCTACGTGAAGACCCAGTTCGACTACTACACGGGCGAGCTCAAGGTCGTCGAGACCATCCCCTACTCCGATGGTCCCCGCGCTGCCGTTAACTGCTACGGCTCCGACGACGTCCGCGAGGGCGTTGCCATCATGTGGCACGAGAACGTCGACATCTCGATCACCGGCAACTCCACCAACCCCACGCGCTTCCAGCACCCCGTCGCTGGCACCTACAAGAAGGAGCGCATCGAGGCTGGCAAGAAGTACTTCTCCGTCGCTTCTGGTGGCGGCACTGGCCGTACCCTGCACCCGGACAACATGGGCGCCGGCCCTGCCTCTTACGGCATGACCGACACCATGGGCCGCATGCACTCCAGCGCTCAGTTCGCCGGCTCCTCCTCGGTGCCCGCGCACGTTGACATGATGGGCCTCATCGGCATGGGCAACAACCCCATGGTCGGTGCCACCGTCGCCTGCGCTGTCGCCGTCGAGGAGGCCCTCAAGGCCTAATCGCGCCCGCGCGATGCTCATATAGTTGAGCTTTAGAGCCGCTACCTTTCGAGGTAGCGGCTCTTTTTGTTTGCGCTATCGCAGGGTAGCGAATGCCGATATATCAGTTGGGGCGAAATACGAGATGTGACGAGATGAAACGTCAGAGCGTCCATGACGCCCACCTGTCATATGTGCCCTTTACCGATTTGCCGAGTCTTTGCGGCCCCATTACCGATCACCCGTGCGACAATGCGCCGGACGAGAAAGGAATCCGATGGAATCGACTGATGTACTGGTAATTGGATCTGGCATTGCGGGCCTTTGCGCCGCCATCGAAGCGGCGCGCACGGGTGCAACCGTCGCTGTGGCAAGCGCCGGCAAGACTATGAGTGGATCGAGTTTCTTCCCCGGAACCTGGGGCTTGGGGCTTATCGGACCCGTTAACGAAGACGACGAACAAGACCTCATCGACACCATCCAGACCGTTGGTGGCGGCGTCGCCGACCCCGAGCTTGTCCAGACGTTTGTCCACGGCATTCCCCAGGCAATTGAATGGCTCGAGCAAGACCTGGGCGTTGAGCTCCAGCGTCCGCAAAGCGCTGAGAGCGCTCAGCAAAAGCAGTTTATCCCCTGCTTTGACCACAAGACGCGCATGTGGCGCGGCCTCACCCGCAAGCCCCTTGAGGACGCTCTAACGACCCGAATCGAGTCACTCGGCATTCGCCTGCTCCCCCGCCATGAGCTTATCGACCTTGTTGAGAACACGAACGGCAGAATCACCGGAACCGTGCTCTACGACCTTACCGAAAATCGAATCGTGCCCTTTGCTGCCAAGGCCACGATCATCGCAGCCGGTGGCACAGGCGGCCTGTTCGAGCGCAGCCTTACGTCGGCTGATGTGCTCAGCTCCTCGCAGGCCATCGCACTGGCGCACGGCGCATCGCTTACTAATATAGAATTCATGCAGATGATGCCCGGCTTCATCGAGCCCAAGCGCAACCTGGTCTTCAACGAGAAAACCTGGCGCTACGTACATGTAGACCAGCCGGTCGATATTGCCGACGGCAAGCTAAACGATCTGCTTGAGCAGCGCTCTGGATATGGTCCTTTCACCTCGCGCTTGGCCTCCCGCGCCATCGACCTCGTCATAGATCAGGCAGGTGCAGGGGGCCTGGCGCTCCACTACGACTTCCCCCGCGAGGACATCCCCGAGTTTGTGCAGACCTTTGCCACCTGGCTGCAAGACGAGCACGGCATCGCGCCGACCGACGAGATGCGCGTGGCGATGTATGCCCACGCCGCCAACGGCGGTATCAAAATCGACAAGACCGCGTACGCAGGCGTTGAGGGCCTCTACGCCTGCGGTGAGGCAACAGGCGGCATGCACGGCGCCGACCGCATCGGCGGCTTGTCGAGTGCCAATGGCATCGTGTTCGGGCGCATTGCGGGCGCATCGGCAGCCCAAGCAGCGCTGGACGCTCCTGAGGCGGCCGCACCGATGGATATCGCCCTCCCCCAGCATGGCATAGCTACAGCAGACGCCGAGCGCCTGACCCGCTGCCTCAAACGCACAATGAGTACCTACTGCATGATCAACAGGACCGAAGCGGGTCTATCCAAGGCCCTGCAACAGCTTGAAAGCCTGCAAGACGACGCAACGGCGCTGAGCAAGCCACACGCCAATGACAGCGAAATCGCAGCCCTCGCCCGCCTGCAATCGCAGATTCAACTAGCACAGGAAATGGTCAAAGCCATGCGCAAGCGAACCGAAAGTCTCGGATCGCACTATCGAGCGAATTAAACTGGACACCTATCTAAAGCAAAACACAACTAATCGATATCTATGGGCCCCGTGAACTCGAAGTGGCACGGGGCCCATTCGTGTCCGCACGGCAGCGTATCCTAATTCTGAATACAGAGCGGGCAAAGCCCGCATAGACAATAGGCCAGCGAGGAGGAGATATGGACAGTAGAGATATCGAGAAGTGGCGTGTCAAACTTGATAGCTACGCCAATGTGGAAGACGGCGTTGAGTATTGGCTCGCACGCGATTTAATGGAACCCATGGGGTACACTCGATGGGAGAACTTTGCCGAAGTTGTTAAGAGGGCAAAAGTCTCGTGCGAAACAAACAAAACTCCAGTTGATTCCCATTTTCGTGACACCACGAAAATGGTAACTGCCGGTGTCGCCGCTCGTGCGGTTAAAGACTACAAACTTACGCGCTATGCATGCTATTTAATCGCCCAGAACGGAGATTCAAACAAGCAAGAAATCGCGCTCGCCCAGGCATACTTCGCCGTGCAGACGCGCCGCCAAGAGCTCATAGAGCAGCGCTTCGCAGAGATTCAGCGCTTGCAGGCGCGCCACTCGCTATCTGATTCAGAGAAACAGCTCTCGGGTATTGCGTTCAAACGCGGCGTGGACTCCAAAGGATTCGCGATCATCAAGTCGAAGGGCGATGAAGCGTTATTCGGCGGCAGAAGCACGGCGGAAATGAAGCAACAGCTCGGCGTATCCAAGAGCTCGGCATTGGCGGACAGGCTAGCCGATGTTCTCATCAAAGCAAAGGACCTTACGAACTCGATGACGGCCTTCAACGCCGAGGAACACGACCTGTACGGTCTGGACCAGATCAAGCAAGAGCACGTCGAGAACAACACAAGCGTGCGTGGCAGCCTCATCGACCGCGGAATTGTACCCGAGAACCTACCGCCTGCCGAAGATACAAAGAAGCTCGAACGTCGCGTGAAAGCAGACGAGAAAAAGCTCAAGGAGGGTACAGACGGATTCACCGACCCCCAGGGCAGGCTCGACTTGTAAAGCGTCTGCGCCCTTACGGGTTCGGCCCCATGCGAGGTTAACAAAAAGCGACCAGCCTAAGCCAGCCGCTTTAACATGCTTTGGTGGGCCGTCAGGGGGTCAGCCTGCTTTGCAGGCGGCCGCTTCGGCGCTTTGCGCCTTGCGCGCTGCGCTGGTAAATGCTTACGCATTTCCTCAGCTTCGCGCCCCGACGGGCTCGACCCCATGCGAGGTCAACAAAAAAGCGACCAGCCTAAGCCAATCGCTTTAACATACTTTGGGTGGGCCGTCAGGGGGTCGAACCCTGGACCTTGGGATTAAGAGTCCCCTGCTCTACCAACTGAGCTAACGACCCGATATCAACACGAAGCAAGAACTGGGGTGGGTAAAGGGACTCGAACCCTCGACCTACGGGACCACAACCCGTCGCTCTAGCCAACTGAGCTACACCCACCGTGTCCTGTGCGCTTCGCGCTCGACTATTATTGCAAGGAACGCCACGCGATGCAAGCCCCAATTTTCAAGAATTTTGAAAAGAGTTTTTCGAGACCATTTCAAGCAAATCCCATCGATTCCATAGGAGTAAACTTGCTCCACCCAATGCTCGAAAGGATAGGCATGAAAGAACTCTCCAACCGCACGGCGGCGTTTACCGATTCGGTCATCCGCCGCATGACGCGCATCTCCAACAAGTATGGTGCCGTCAACCTGTCGCAGGGCTTCCCCGATTTCGATCCCCCGGCGCAGCTGCTCGATAGCCTCAGCACCATTGCCACCGACCCCAAGCCGCTTTACCACCAGTACTCCATCACCTGGGGCTCCCAGGCCATGCGCGAGGCGCTTGCCACCAAGCAGGAGCACTTTATGGGCATGCCGATCAACCCCAACGAGAACATCGTGGTCACCTGCGGCTCCACCGAGGCCATGATGGCCGCCATGATGACGGTCACAAACCCCGGCGACAAGGTCGTCATTTTCTCGCCGTTCTACGAGAACTACGGCGCCGACACGATCCTCTCGGGCGCTGAGCCCATCTATGTGCCGCTCAACCCGCCCACCTTTGACTTCGACCGTGAGGTCCTCGAGGCAGCCTTCCGAGACAACGATCCCAAGGCAATCGTCCTATGCAACCCGTCCAACCCCTGTGGCAAGGTCTTTACCCGCGAGGAGCTCACCTTTATCGCAGACCTGTGCAAAAAGTACGACGCCTACTGCATCACCGACGAGGTATACGAGCACATCGTCTACGCGCCCCACGAGCACGTCTATATGGCCACGCTGCCCGGCATGTTCGAGCGAACCATCAGCTGCAGCTCGCTGTCCAAGACCTACTCCATCACCGGCTGGCGTCTGGGCTACACTATCGCCCCTGCCGAAATCACCGAGCGCATCAAGAAGGTTCACGACTTCCTCACCGTAGGCGCCGCCGCTCCCCTGCAAGAGGCCGTCGTCACCGCCCTCAACTTCGACGACAGCTATTACCAGGAGGTCCTCGACCTCTACACCGCCAAGCGCGACCTATTCTGTCAGGGGCTCGATAGCATCGGTCTTGAGCACAACGTGCCGCAGGGCGCCTACTACGTGATGATGGATATCTCGGAGTTTGGCTATGACAGCGACCTCGACTTCTGCGAGGACCTGGCCTCCAAGGTGGGCGTGGGCGCTGTTCCCGGATCGAGCTTCTTCCGCGAGCCCGTCAACCATCTGATTCGTTTCCACTTTGCCAAGCGAGACGAGACGCTCAACGCTGCGCTTGAGAACCTCAAGTCGCTACGTGATAAAATCAACCCGCGCGGGTAAGGACGGTCAGTAACTAAAGGCACTAAAGAAACCTCGTGAACCCGTTGGGCCATGAGGTTTCTTTTTATAGCGACCTCATTTATTTTTTAGAGCGCTATACTTTAGTCACGGAGCAACTCGTCCAGAGAGGAATACTATGGCAGAGCAGCAGCTTATCGGAGCGCTCGAGGCCGGCGGCACCAAGATGGTCTGCGCCACGGGCTATGCAGACGGCACGGTCCTGGAACGCGAGCAGATTGCGACCACGACCCCGCAGGAGACCGTTGAGGCCGTCAACGCATGGTTTGCCGACAAGGACATCGCCGCGCTGGGCATCGGCGCCTTTGGCCCCACCGCAGTCAACTCTGCCTCGTCCCAATACGGCAAGATCCTGGAGACGCCCAAAACGGCATGGCGCTACTTTGACCTGCTGGGCACCATCCAAAACGAGCTCAATATTCCCTGCGGCTACGACACCGACGTCAACGTCGCCTGCCTGGGCGAGGTCACCTTTGGTTGCGCCCAGGGCCTCACTGACGTGGTGTATCTGACCATCGGTACCGGCGTGGGCGCCGGCGTGCTCTCGGGCGGTAAGCTCGTGCACGGCATGATGCATCCCGAGGCCGGCCACATCCTGGTCACGCGCGACCCGCGCGACACCATCGGCGAGCACAGCGGCTGCCCCTTCCACGACAACTGCCTCGAAGGCCTCATCGCCGGTCCCGGCGTCAAAAAGCGCTGGGGTGGCAAGAGCGCCGGAGAGATGGCCGATGACCCGGAGGCCATGGACCTGCTCGCCGGCTATCTGGCGCAGGCGCTCATGACCTACATCCTGTGCTACGCACCGCAAAAGATCGTCATCGGTGGCGGCGTGGCCGACCACACCCCCATCGTGCCGCTCGCACGCAAGAAGTGCGCCGAGATGCTCAACGGCTACATCGTCACGCCCGAGATGGCCGACATCGATAGCTACATCGTCAACAACAGCCTCGAGGGCAAGCAGGGCATTATGGGCTGCCTGGCCCTGGGCGCACAGGCGCTTCAGTAGCAGACGCACCCACAGGGCGTGGCGCGCCCGGCAAATCCGACCTACGGAACGACGCCACCACGCCTCATATAAGCTCTCAAATAAAAAAGGCCGCCTAGGACCAAACAATACGTCCTAGGCGGCTTTTTTGGCGCACATCAGCGACCGAAAGAGATATCGGAGCACAACGCCCGTTGCCGCACCACAGCAGTCGATCATCACATCGGTGATCATGCCGGCGCGTCCCGGCACAAAGAGCTGAATCGTCTCGTCGATCGAAGGAATCAGCAGCAGGAACACCGCCGTGGGCAGCAGCACGTCAAAGGTGCGCCGGCCCTCAAAATCAAAGGCGTGCGTTGCCAAGATGCCGAGCACCATATACTCGGTAAAATGCGCGCATTTGCGAACAACAAAGTTGGTCACCCATTCATATGGAAGTCCCACGCTGTGCAGGAAACCGCGGATAGCTTCCATGACCGTTAGGCTCAGCGAGCCCGACCCCGAGCCGGGAACCAGCGAATTGCCCCAGATCAAGAGCGCCATCAGGCAGGTCACGACCGCCCATTTTCGATTGATCTTAACCATGCAGAAGTTATGCCTCCGCACGGAGCGGCGCGAAGCTGGCGGTACCGCCCTCGATAACGCTCAGATAAGCACGGCCCGTACGCTTGGCGGTAGAGGACTGCAGGCGCTCGATCTCTTCCTCGAGGATCTGATTGACGCGCTCGTGACGACGGTTTTCCATAATGCCGGCGGCAATAGCCTCGGCCCGCTCGATGCTCTCACGCGAGATACGGGCAGTATCCTCGGGGAACACAGCGCTGTGACGGCCGACATAGGCGGGGGCAGCAGGCTGAGGGGCAGCGACGGGAGCGGGGGCTGCAACAGGAGCAGGCTCGTCAATCTCATCCAGAATCGCGGTGGCGGCGGCCCACATGTCCTCGTGGCCCGAGTAATCGGCCATGGGGACATCAACCTCGAGCGAGGCGTCCGGAAGGTCGCCGGTGTCGATGCGATCTTGGGCATCAATCGATGCGGTGATGGCTGCAGGCTCATCGAGGTCATCGAGATCGATGTCCGCGGCACCGGAAATGATAGGCATGCTGGCGAGGTTTGCGTTGTACGGCGCAGCCTCAGCCGCCTGCTGCTGGGCAGGAGCGCCCCAAAGCGAGCTTTCGGCGGCACGGCGGGCGGCAACGGCCTCCTCGTCCGCGGTCATGGCTTCATCAACGTACGAATTATCGGCAGAAACGTTCGCGTCCGCCGAGGTAGCGCTGTAGGCGTTATTGGCTGCCGCGTTGGCAACGAGTGCCACAAAAGCCGCCGTGCTGCCCGCAGGGGCGGCCTGGGAGCCCGACACGGCACGCGCCGCGGCGGCGATGTCGTCGCGATTGAAGGAGCCGGTCTGCCCGCCGTTGGTGAGCTCGTCGATGGCGACTTGATAGACGTCGCGCGAGCGCGCAGGGTCGCAGCTAACCGGCGAATCGTCGTCGAGCATGCTGTCGATCATGGACCAAGCCTCGGCCTCGTCCATAGCATCTGCGGCTCGAGCGATGGTAGGGACACCATCATCGGCATGACGGCGCTGGAACGCACCAGTCAGGCCGGAAAGGAATGCCGAGGTAGACTGCTCCGACTGAGCCTGAGAAGCAGAAGCCGCAGCGTACGGAATCGCATCCTGCTGCTGAGCTGGAATCGAGGCGGTCTTGAACTCGCTTTGATGCTGATTGAGATTGGCGGCACCGCCCATGGCATCGGGCTGGAACAGACGCTCTTCACGCTGCGCACGATACTCGGAGATACCCAGCGAGGCGGCATAGATACCCACGCCCGCCACCGCGCCCACGGCGAAGGGAACTGCACCCGCCACGACCGTCTCGTTCACCGACGAAAACGGCAGCGTCGCGGCATACATAACCACGGGAGCGGCAAGGCCGATCCCGCACGAAAGTCCGGCAAGGACTGCTCGTTGTGTTGCATCAGAAGAAGCCATGAGCTCTCCCCATCTTCCAGCACCCAAATCGCATCATTCAGTTGGCTGCGCGAGAGAAGATGAAGCGGGGCTATGCCCCAAAGCAACGGTATATGGTTCGTTTCATCTGCGTTTTCCGTCGCGAAGCTTAAAAGCTATTATGCGAAACCGCCCTGCCGATTGCAAGCGACGATGTCGGATTGAAACGGGAAACCTGCTGCTCGTCGGTCTTACGGTCAAAAATAAGCGCGGAGCGGCGCTATGGAAAAGGGCCGAGGCTCAAAGCCCCGACCCTCTATCGCATTGATGACTATCGTTGCGTGTGGATGACAACCTAGAACGTCTGCTCGTAGTCGCTGTGTTTTTTGGCCGAACGCACCAGGAACTCCTGGTTCGTGTTGGTGCCCTTAAGACCCTTAATAAACGATGCGGCCGCGCGCTCGGTGTTGTTCATGCCGGCAAGAATGCGACGCAGACCAAAGACAAACGGACGCATCTGCTCGTCGACCAACAGATCCTCGTTACGCGTACCGGAGGCAACGGGGTCGATAGCCGGGAAGATGCGGCGGTCGGCCAGGTCGCGGTCGAGCTTAAGCTCCATGTTGCCGGTGCCCTTGAACTCCTCAAAGATGACCTCGTCCATCTTGGAACCGGTGTCGATGAGGGCAGAGGCCAGGATGGTGAGCGAGCCACCGTTCTCGATATTGCGGGCTGCACCCAGGAAGCGCTTGGGCGGATACAGGGCCGCCGAATCGACGCCGCCCGAAAGGATGCGGCCCGAGGCGGGCGCCGCCAAGTTGTAGGCACGGGCAAGACGCGTGATGGAGTCGAGCACCACCACAACATCGCCACCCAGCTCCACGATGCGCTTGGCGCGCTCGATGACGAGCTCTGCCACGCGGGTGTGGTTGTCGGCAGGCATATCGAAGGTCGACGCCACAACCTCACCCTTGATGGAACGCTGCATATCGGTGACCTCTTCGGGGCGCTCGTCGACGAGCAGGCAGATGAGGTGCACCTCGGGGTTGTTAATCGAGATAGACTGGCAGATCTTCTTGAGGATCGTGGTCTTGCCGGCCTTGGGCGGGGACACGATCAGGCCACGCTGACCCTTGCCGATCGGTGACACGATGTCGATGGCGCGACCGGTAATAGAGTCCTTGCCGTGCTCCATGCGCAGCGGCTCGTTGGGATAGACCGGGGTGAGGTCGCCGAACTTGGGACGGTTGCGAATCTGCTCGGGGTCCAGACCGTTGACGGTCGTGATTTTGGCGAGGCCGGCGCGCTTGTCGCCGCCGCGCGAAGGACGCAGCGAGCCCTCGATGACGTCGCCCGTGCGCAGGCGCGCGGAGCGGATGAGGTAGGCGGGCACGAAGGCGTCGTCGTTGGACTTCATGTAGCCATGGGCGTGGATGATGCCGGAGCTGTCCGGGCGAATCTGCAGAATGCCCTTGATGTCGCGGAAGCCCTCGGCCTTCGCAGCGGTGGTGTAGATCTCTTCGACGAGTTCGGCCTTCTTCTTGCCGGTCGTCTCAATCTCGAACTCCTTGGCCTTCTCGCGCAGCTCGGCGACCTTCATGGCCGCGAGCTCCTCGCGCGAAAGCGTGGGCTCGGTGGGAGCGGCATTACGCTCCTTGTTGCGCTGTTTGCGATCGCGCTGGCGGTTGCGACGGTCGTTGTTGCGGTCGTCCTTACGCTCGTTGCGCTCGTCGTTGCGCTTGTGCTGGCGACGGTTGGGACGAGTGCCGTCTTCGCCCTCAGCGGGGGCGGCACCATCGGTTGCGGGGGTGCCAACATTGGCCGCGGCGGCGTCATTGGCCTCGGCGCCAGAATCAACCTGCGCTTCGACATCCTGCTGCTCGGACGCCTTGGCCTTAACGGACTTCTTACGACCGCGCTTGGGCTTCTCGGACGCAGGCTGTTCGACGTCCTGGGCCTTGGCGACATCAGTCGACGCATCGGCGGTCGTCTCGGCAGAATCCTCGGACGCACCCTTCTTGGCAGCCTTGGCCTTGGACGTGCGCTTAGCAGCAGTACGACGGCTGCGACCGGGACGGACGTCGGCGGGCTCGGCATCGGCGGGAGCGGCCTCGGAAGTCGTAGCATCCTGGACGGGTGCATCGGCAGCGGTTGCAGACTCGGCGGTCGCCGCAGCATCCCGAGCGGCGGCGGCTGCTGCTGCGGCCTTCTCTGCCTCGACAAAGGCCTTGGGCTTGCGACCGCGACGGTGCGGGCGCAAAGCCGGATCGACAACGGGAACTTCGCTGGCCTCGACAGGCACAGCGGGCTCAACAGGCGATGTGCCCTCCCCTGCCGCGGAACGGACCGAAGCCTCAGTGAGCTCGGGGGCTACCTGTTCCGCAACTTGCTCGGCCTTAGCAGCCGTGCGGCGGCGTGTGCGCGGTGCCGGCTTCTCGGTCGGCAGGTCGGCGGCAGGGGTCTCGATGGCGGCAGGCGTCTCGGGCACAGACGGAGCTGCAAGCTCGGTCAGAGCCGCGGCCTCGCGCTCGGCAGCACGACGGCGGGCGCGCACCACCTGAGCCTCGCTAATCTGCGCCAACGCACGTGCCTGCGCGACCTCATCGGAAATCGGCACCGAGGAGTCAGCTGCAACGGTGAGCTTGGCGCGCGTCGTGCGCGTGGTACGGCGCTTTGGCTTGGTGACCTCCTCGCCGTCAGCGGCAGGCTTGGCCGTGCGGCGCATGCGCTTGGGCTTTGCCGGAGCAGCCTCCTCACCAGTTGCAGGCACGGCCTTCTCAGCCGCTACAGGCATAGGCGTCGAAGCAGCCTTAGGCGTCTCATGAGCCGAGGCTTGCGCGGGCGCCGCGACCTGGTCCGACGCAACCGGTGCAGCGGGAGCGGCCTGCGTCGTCGTTATTTCGTTTTCTTGCTGTTGATCAGACACAGTGTTTGCTCAACTTTCTTTTCAAGCCCTGTGATCACATGCTCCCTGCATAAACCTTCAGGGCGGCTAAACAGTCTAGTTCCGTTCAAAACGACGGACATCATTGATCTGTATCGAGATGATTGCGTCAACTACGCAGCGTTAGTGTAACACAACCGCCGCCACCTGCAACTTAGTCATTGGAGACGTTCTTAAACGACTAGTCAAAAGAGACACTCTTTGTTTGCCACCCACAAATCTGACTGCCTCCGCCAAAACTATGGCGGTTTACTACGATGAATCGCCCAACCGCGACCACTCCGAAACTTGTTGAACTAAAACCGCAGGTAGATGCCTTGCACTTTTTAGCAAAAAGCCGGCGTGGTTAGAATTCCTCAATTCATCGTAGTAAACCGGCATAGTTTCGTATTTCTAGCAGCTCCAAATTCATCAATACGTCGGCGTTTGCGAAAAAAGCCCGACCTCCGTAGGAGATCGGGCTTATAGGGCTCAGTTAAACCAAACCTACACGGTCAAATGACCCGCAGATTACATCTGCTCGGGCGCGGAAACGCCAACGAGGGTGAGCACCAGGGCGAGCGTCACACGGACGGCATCGCAAGCGGCCAGACGGGCACGCGAAAGCTCGGGGTCGACGGGACGACCCTCGCTCGGCAGCACCTGGCAGGCAGCGTAGAAGCTGTGGAAGTCACCGGCGAGTTCCTCGGCAAAGTGGGTCAGACGGAACGGAGCGCGATCGCGAGCGCAGCTGGCGATCAGGTCGGTGAGCTCGTTGAGCTTACGCGAAAGGGCGAGCTCGGTCGGGTCGGTCAACAGCGAGTAATCGACGTTCTCACCGATGGCCTTGGCGGCAACGGCCTTCATGCCCATCTCGTCGGCCTGCTCAGGCGTTACGTCAGCGGCACGGCGCAGGATGGAGCAGACGCGAGCGTGAGCGTACTGCACGTAATAGACCGGGTTGGAGTTGTCGCGCTTCTTAACGGCCTCAATGTCGAAGTCGACCATCTGGTTGGAGCTCTTGGAGATGAGCGTGTAGCGAGCGGCATCGGAGCCGACCTCGTCGACGAGCTCCTGCAGGGTCACCATGGTGCCCTTGCGCTTGGACATACGGACGGGCTTGCCGTTACGCAGCAGGTTGACGAGCTGGCCCAGTAGAACCTCGAACTTGCCGGGGTAACCCAGAGCGTCGCAGACGCAGCGGACGCGCTCGATGTAACCGTGGTGGTCGGCGCCCCAGATGTCGATGACGTGATCGACGCGCTGGAACTTATCCCAGTGATAGGCGACGTCGGAGGCGAAGTAGGTGTACTCGCCGTCGGACTTGATCAGGACGCGGTCCTTGTCGTCGCCCAGATCGGTGGAGCGGAACCACAGGGCGCCGTCCTTGGTGTAGAGGTAGCCCATCTTGTCGAGCTTCTCAAAAGCGCGGTCGACGGCGGAGGTGCCGGCGGTCTCGCCCTCGGTGTCCTTCACATACAGCGAGCGCTCGGAGTACCAACGGTCAAAGTCGCAGTTGACGGCGTGGCAGAGGTCGCGCATGTTGTCGACCATCTTCACGTAGCCGCGCTCACGGAAGCTCTCCATGCGCTCCTGCGGATCGGCGTCGACCCACTTGTCGCCGTCGGTGCGCCAGAACTCGGCGGCCTCGTCGATGATGTAGTCGCCGCCGTAAGAGTCCTTGCCCAAGGTCTCGGCAAAGTTGTCCTGATACGGATGGGTCTCGGGGTGCTCGTCGTTCTCGTCGGCAACAAAGGCGTCGCGGTCGGCGATCAGCAGCTTGTGAGCCTCGTCGATATCAACGCCCTGCTTGGCGATGATGTCGGCAAGCTGCATATAGCGCGTGCTGATGGAGTTGCCGAAGGTGTTCATCTGAGAGCCGTGGTCATTGATGTAGAACTCACGCTGGATGTCGTAACCGGCGTGGTCCATGACGCGGCAAAGGGAGTCGCCCAGAGCGGCCCAGCGGCCGTGACCAATGTGCATGGGGCCGACGGGGTTGGCGGAAACGAATTCGACCTGGGTCTTCAGGCCACCACCGACGTTGGACTTAGCGAAGTCCATGCCCTTCTCGCGAGCCTCGCCAAAGATGGCATTCTTGACGGCAACGGAGAGGTAGAAGTTGATGAAACCGGGGCCTGCGATCTCAACCTTCTCGATCGCGGGATCCTCGGGCATATGGGCAACGATGGCCTCGGCGATCTTGCGCGGGGCGCAGTGGGCCAGCTTGGCGGACTTCAGGGCCATGGTAGAGGTCCACTCGCCATGAGAAGTGTCAGCCGGTCGCTCGATAGCGCAATCGTCAAGTTCAAATGCGGAAAGGTCGCCGGCCTCCTGGGCCGCAGCAAGCGCAGCGCGTACCAGCTCTTCAATCTTCTCGGGCATAGATCCTCCTTGTGTTAAAGCCCCCGAGCTCTTGGTCACTCGTAGGGCAAAAGCCAGAGTTTGTAGCACTCTATCACAAGCGACGGGCACTGTCGCAGGGTAAAGCCAATCGAATTTGCATATGCACAAAATTGACTACCGCTCTTGCGCAGCTGTACAAAGTTGGCGGTTTGCCTGCAGTTTATACACGTTCTAGAAATGCATAAACGTATGAATAAGCCGTTCTATATATCGAATACTCTAACCTATCAGAGTTGTGTGCTTTTCCTGCATAAAGTAATGGTTTGCGCACCTCAGCGTGGTATTCTTAACATACGCAAATTCGTATAAGTTGGAGGTAGCATGTTCTCAATCGGTCAACACGTCATTCATCCGGGTCAGGGAGTCTGCACCGTCGTCGGCTTTAGGGACGACACGCCGCAGCCCATGTTGCTGCTCGAGACCAAGCAGGGACATGCGCAGACGATTCTCATGTACCCCGTGGCGCAGGCCGACCGTCTGCATGCCGCCATCTCCCAGCAAGATGCCGAGCACCTGCTGAGCCACTACGACGAGCTGGAGTGCGACACCTTTACCGAACGCAACAGCTCGCTCGAGGAGACACACTTTAAGCAGCAGCTCAAGCTGGGCGCGCCCGAGACGGTTCGCGTGGCAAAAACCATGATGCACCGTATTCGCCAGGCCGAGGAAGCAGATAAAAAGCCCAGCTCTTACTACATGCGCGTACTCAAGGAGGCCAAGCGCCGCTCCATCGAGGAGTTCGCCGTGGCCCTGGGCGTCACCGAAGAGGACGCCGAAGCCCGCCTAGCCCAAGCCGCCCTCAACTAACCTGCCAAAAAGGGACAGGTTTATTTTGGCAGGTTCTATCTGGCCAAACATCAACAAACAATCAGTAAATGGTCGGGTGCTCCGTTTTGTTTAAGAGCGCCCGACCATTTTTCTATCGCCGCAAAAATGCGTGAAGCCCATTTGCGATGACATCACGCGAGGGCCGTCCAGATCGACGTAACCAACGCCCGCATCCACAACAAGCGCGCCCGTCTTACTCAATTACCATTAAAAAGCATCAATTTGAAAACGCAATTATATTTCGGCAGGTAGCAGCTATAGTCGGTGAATCTCGACAACCGAAGCCCCCGAATGAGGTATCTTCAGCCCATCCAAGCTAAAGGAGGGGCCATGCCGAGAAAACCTCGTTCAAAGTCACCAACCGGTTATTTCCACATCACGTTGCGTGGAAACGGAGGGCAATTGCTGTTTGACGATGCCGAGGACCGAATCGCCATGCTTCAGATCCTCGATGCGATCCTCCCCAAACACAATATCGAGCTTATCGCTTGGTGCCTTATGGGAAACCACATTCATCTGCTCATCGACGATCCGGACGACCGCAAGAGCGACGCGATGCATGCGATAGCCGTATCGTATGCGGGCAGGTACAATGCGCGGACGGGGCATATCGGCCACGTGTTTCAGGAGCGGTTTTGGGATTCGCCCATTAAGTCAGAAGTATATTTACTCGAGGCAATTCGATACATTCATTTGAATCCACAAAAAGCGGGACTGGCAGCATACGACGAATATCCCTGGAGCAGCCATCGCGAGTATCTCATGAGTGCCAGGTCACGGCCGCATGTTACCGGCAGCGTTGTCGGTGTTATATTCCCAACACCTCGCTCATACCTTCGGCTCATGGAAAGTACGCCGTCGCTTCCCTATCGCCCCAGCGCAACAGCCAAGGTTCGCGAGGAAGATCTATGCGAATTTGGCACGGCAATCGTGCAGAGTGTCGCAGGATGTGCTCCGACGGAACTCAAATCCGCCTCCAAGCCACTTCGCAATGAGGCGATTCTCGCGCTTCGAAAACAAGGGCTAACGATTAAGCAGGTTCAGCTGCTGACCGGACTGGGAACATGGATTATCAAGAACGCGTCGTAGCGTCGCGTTTGCCGAGTTACGGATACGGCGAAGCGCAGCTGTCTGCCGCGAGGCGCCGCCATTCGCCAGCTTCACCATGTCAAACAGAAAACGCTTCCGCTGAATAACATCCAACGGAAGCGTTTTCCCAGATAAAACCTACCAAAATAAACCTGTCCCTTTTTGGCAGGTTAGGCCTGGAAGGTGTCGCGGTCGGGCGCGAAGGACTGCATGGCCGCGATGGTGCGGTCAAAGAGCTCGGGGAGCTCCCAGCCGAGCATCTCGGCGCCCTGCGAAATCACGTCGCGCGAGCAGCCGGCGGCAAAGCGCTTGTCCTTGAACTTCTTCTTGAGTGACTTGGTCGTAAAGTCCATGACGCTCTTGCTCGGGCGCATGATGACGGCGGCTCCGATCAGCCCGGTGAGCTCATCGCAGGCAAACAGGATCTTTTCCATCTGCAGCTCGGGTTTGGGCAGCGAGGTGTTGAAGTCCGACGTGTGCGTCTGGATGGCGCGAATGAGCTCGGGAGACGCACCTTCGCCCTTAAGAATCTCGGCAGCGTAGATGGTGTGGTTCATGGGGTCGTCCTCATGCTCCTCCCAATCCAGGTCGTGGAGCAGACCGACGATGCCCCAGAACTCCTCGTTCTCGGGGTCGAACTCGCGCGCAAAGTAGCGCATGGTGCCCTCAACCGTCTCGCCATGGGTAATGTGAAACGGGTCCTTGTTGTGCTCGTTGAGCAGTTCGAACGCACGGTCGCGGGTGATTCCGGCGGTGAGCGTCTGGGACATGGCAATACCTCCAGGTGAGTCGATGTTAGGACACGGTGTCACTATCGTATATCGCCGCGGCTCAAGCCGAAAGGCAAAAAAGTTATGCGGAGAAAAAAGCCGGGCGAACGTGTCGCCCGGCAAAACCGCAGATAAAACCTGCCAAAATAAACCTGTCCCTTTTTGGTAGGTTTAGGGACGGACCTGGCCGGTGCCTCGGAGCTTGTATTTGTAGGTGGTGAGGGCCTCGGCTGCAAAGGGGCCACGGGCGTGGAGCTTTTGGGTCGAGATGCCGATCTCGGCGCCCAGGCCAAACTCGCCGCCGTCGGTAAAGCGCGTGCTGGCGTTGGCGTACACGGCCGAGGCATCGACCGCGTCCAGGAAGCGCTCGCAAGCATCCGTGTCCTCGGCAACGATGGCCTCGGAGTGCATCGTGCCGTAGCGGTTGATGTGCGCGATGGCCTCGTCCTCGTTTGCCACGACCTTCACGCTCATCTCGAGCGCCAGATACTCGCGGCCCCAGTCCTCCTCAGTCGCGGCGACGTAGTCATCACCCTCGGCAAGCCCGGCATCGGCGCATGCGGCGCAGGTTGCCTCGTCGCCGTGAATGAACACGCCGTGATCATGCAGCACGGCCACGACCGCAGGCAAAAACGCATCGACCACAGCACGGTCGACCAGCAGCGACTCGGCGGCATTGCACACGCCTACGCGCTGGGTCTTGGCATTAACGATAATGTTGAGTGCCTTATCAAAGTCGGCGGATTCATGCACGTAGATATGGCAATTGCCCGTGCCCGTCTCGATCACCGGCACAAGCGATTCACGCACGCAGCGCTGGATCAGGCCTGCACCGCCACGCGGAATGAGCACATCGACGATGCCGCGAAGCTTCATGAGCTCGCCGGTTGCCTCGCGGTCGGTAGACTCAATCATCGAGACGGCCTCACGCGGGAAGCCCTTGGCCTCGAGGGCATCGGCCAGTAGCTCGGCAATCATGGCACACGAGTGATAGGCCAGCGAGCCGCCGCGCAGAATACAGGCGTTGCCGGTGCGGATGCAGATGCCCGCGGCGTCGGCCGTCACGTTGGGGCGTGCCTCGTAGACCATGGCGACCAGGCCCAACGGCACGCTCACGCGGGTGAGGTCCACGCCGCTTGCGAGCACGCGGTGGTCGAGCACGCGGCCCACAGGATCGGGCAGCTCGGCGAGCTTTTCCAGGCCGGCGGCCATGCCCTCGACGCGCTCGGGCGTCAGCAGCAGACGATCGAGCAGTCCGGCCGAGGTACCCGCATCGCGCGCGGCGGACATATCGAGCTCGTTGGCGGCAACGATGGAGTCGATACCGTTGCGCAGCGCTGCGGCCATGGCGCGCACGGCCTCCTGGCGCTGTTCATCGCTCGCCGTGGCAAGCGAGGCCGACGCTGCCTTGGCGGCAACGGCAAGATCGTGGACATACGTGGCTATATCGACCGACATGGGCGGCCCTTTCTCCTAGAAGTTTGCAACCATGGTAGCCGATTTGCGCATGGCCTCGCCCACGGCGGTAGAATTGGTCAACCCGAAACACCGCAACGAACGGAAGACTCACATGGCCCTCATCACTTCGTACCACGTCCCCGGCCTTTACGTCGAGGACCACAGCATCGACGTCCCCCTCGACTGGCGCGGCCTGGAGCCGATGCTCCTGGCCGTCGGCAGCACCATGCGCCGCGGCGCTATGCCGGCGCCCATCGCCGGCGCGCCCGAGAGCATCAAGCTCTTCTACCGCGTGGTTTGCGCGCCCGACCGCATCAACGACGATCTGCCGCTGCTCCTGTTTTTGCAGGGCGGCCCCGGCGGCGAGAGCCCGCGTCCGCTGTCGCCCACAAGCGATGGCTGGATCGAAGAGGCCGTCAAGCACTTCCGCGTGGTCCTGCCCGACCAGCGCGGCACCGGACGCAGTAGCTGCGTGGACGGACGCACGATTGCCATCTTGGGCGATCGCGCCGAGGCCGCCGGCGCCGATACAGCACGCTCGCAGGCGGACTTCCTCAAGCGTCACCTCGCCAGCTCTATCGTGCGCGATTTTGAGTACCTGCGCCTGGTAGGCTTTGGCGGCAGGCCCTGGGTCACACTCGGGCAGAGCTACGGCGGCTTTTTGACGCTGAGCTATCTGTCGCTCTTCCCCGAGGGCGTGGCGGCAAGCTTTACCTGCGGCGGCATCCCCCACGTGCCGGCGAGCGCAAGCGAAGTCTACGCGCACACCTTCCCGCGCATGGTCGCCAAGACGCAGCAGTATTACGACCGCTACCCTGCCGACGTCGAGCGCGTGGCAGCCTTGGCCGATGCGCTCGAGGCTCAGAAGCCCGTGCTGCCCGACGGCTCGCCGATGACGGTCGAGCGCCTACAGCTCATGGGCAGCGACTTTGGCATGAAGCCGAGCTTTGAGCGCATGCATTGGATTATCGATCACGCTTTTGTTGACGGCGACGGCGCGCTGACCTGCGGCGCCTCGGTATCCGACAGCTTTTTGATGCGCGCCTTCGAGCGCACCAACACGCGCACGAATCCGCTGTACTGGACGCTGCAGGAGTTCATATACGCCGACGGTGACACCATGCCCATTGGCTGGGCCGCGGCTGAAGAGAAGGCACACCGCGCCGAGTTTGACACCCTCGCGCGCCCGCTCATGTTTACCGGCGAGGCCATGTTCCCGTGGATGTTCGAGCAGATGCCCGAGCTCAAGCCCTTCAAGCCCGCCATGGATCTGCTTATGGAAGACACAAGCTGGGACAAGATCTACGACCCGCAGCGCCTGGCGTGCAACGAGGTGCCCCTGCAGGCCGCGGTGTACTTCGATGACATGTACGTGGACTCGGGCATGCAGCTCGACACGCTCAGCCGCGTGGGCAACTCGCACGCCTGGGTGACCAACGAGTTCGAGCACGACGGCCTGCACGGCAGTGTGGTATTCAAGCACCTCTTCGACGAGGCCCTCAACCGCGGAGACCTGCGCCGAATCTTCTAGCAAAGGAGTGTCCCCACCTGCCGGCACAATAGAAACGTCCCCAAGTGCCGGATGATGTCCTTCGCCACGAAAGCGGCCCATCTACTACGTTTCACCCGCATGGCCCAACCAGATGCCATAAATAAAGAAAACCGCAGGCGTTCTACCTGCGGTTTTCTTTTTGCAATTCTTGGTATGGTCACCGATAGCCTATTAAAGAGCCTTCGTGAGTTCGTGTGGGTAGTCCCTATGCCTCGCGCCCCGGCAGGGCCGGCTTCAGGTCCGAGCACCTGAGCATCACGAGGGCGATCAGGTTGTCGATGTTGCGGAAGCCGTAGCCCTGCCTGATGGCCACCTTGATCTTGTTGTTCACCGCCTCGACCCTCGCGTTGGAGACGCCGAGCTCTATCGACCTGAGTATGCCCCGGCGCTTCCTGCGGACCTTGCGGGACAGCTCCACGAAGCGGGGTATCCGGCTGCGGCATGCCCACGCGAGCCAGCCGTCCAGCTCGTCGGCGGCCTCGCCCGGCCCCGCCCTGAAGACCGCCCGCAGGCCCTCCTTGAGCAGGTAGGCCCGCCACAGCGCCGAGCCGGTGCGCCTGAGCCCCTCGAGTGCCGACGCCTGGCGGCCGGTGAGGTCCTCGGGGTTCTTGAGCAGCGGGAACCTCAGCCCCTTCACCGCCGCGGCGGGGTCGGGCGGCGCGGCCTCCCCGGCCCTCGG
>OODJ01000584.1_pt1 | contig 36010 bp, 27 predicted proteins | sample 1671611 | NCBI WGS metagenome assembly OODJ01 (sample SAMN06348174, study PRJEB24527) | human gut metagenome | biome: human gut; feature: ankylosing spondylitis patient; material: feces | host: Homo sapiens | place: China | collected 2015-10 | reverse complement strand
TTATCAGATATGATATAATATTTTATTATAGTTAAGATAAAAATCGGAGTTTATATGACATTCACTCTTGTAGCTACCTGTCTCTTCGGGCTGGAGCATTTGCTCGGCGAAGAAATCGATGCCCTCGGATACAAGCGGCTCTCCACCATGGACGGGAGAGTCACCTTTGAAGGAGATGCTGCGGCAATCGCCCGATGCAATTTATGGTTGCGTACCGCGGAACGGGTTCTGATTCTTGCCGGACGTTTTCATGCCGAATCCTTCACAGAGCTTTTTGACGGAACGCATGCACTTCCATGGTCGGAATGGATTCCCAAAAACGGAGCGTTTCCCGTCAAAGGACATGCCATCAAAAGTACTCTGTTCAGCGTTCCAGACTGTCAGAAAATCATAAAAAAAGCGGCAGCAACAAAGCTTTCCTCCGCATATGGAGTGAACTGGATGCCGGAAACGGGAGAAACCTATCAAATCGAGTTCTTTCTTTTTAAAAATGAAGCCAGTCTGATGATTGATACATCCGGCATAGCACTTCATAAACGCGGATATAGACCGCAGAGCGTCCCGGCGCCGCTGAGAGAAACGCTTGCCTCCGCAATGGTAAAGCTTGCGCGTCCGCGCGAGGAAGTTCTGTTTTGGGATCCTTTCTGCGGATCCGCTACCATTCCGATCGAAGCCGCTATGCTGATGACCAACACGGCGCCGGGACTTTCCAGAACGTTTGCGGCAGAACATTTTTCTTTTCTTGCGCCATCTGTTTGGCATACGGCAAGAGAGGAAGTATCCTCTGTTCGCAAAACAGACGTAAAATTCGAAGCCTGCGCATCCGATATCGATCCTGCCGCGGTAGCGCTCGCTGAGGCCTGTATCAAAAATGCGGGTATGGAACGGTTTATCAAAGTGCGAAAAGCCGACGCTCTGAACATTACCACAGGCGGAAGAAGAGGAACCATCGTCTGCAATCCTCCCTATGGTGAAAGACTAGGGACCCTGAAAGAAGCGGAAGCGCTTTATCGGAATATGGGACGGCATTTCGCCACCTTGGACGCATGGCAGATTTATATTCTGACTGCCAGTGAAAACTTTGAAACTCTATATGGCAGAAAAGCAGATAAAGTTCGCAAACTTTATAACGGCATGCTCCCCTGCTATTTTTACCAATTTTTTAAAAAGCAAGGCGGAGCCGCAAAAAAGCACCCGTCATCATTCTCTCTGGAGGCATACAATGAACATTCAAACAAGAATCCATGAACTGACCGAATACGCCATTGAACACGGACTCATCGATGAGCAGGACCGCAGATATGCGCACAACAAGCTTATCGAGGCACTCGGACTTTCTTCTTATGAGGAAGCGGACACAAAAGCATCCGCTTGCCGAAATCTCGAAGAAATTCTTGCAGACATCCTCGATTTCGCTTATGAAAACGGCTTGTTTTCCGACAATGATATCACACACCGTGATCTTTTTGACACAAAAATCATGGGGATTCTTACCCCACCTCCCTCCGATGTCATCCGTGCTTTCCGGACAGCGTACCGTATTTCTCCCGAGCAGGCCACCGATTGGTACTACCTGTTTTCCCGTTCCACAGATTATATTCGGACCTATCGCATCAAAAAAGATTTGAAATGGACGGTGCCGTCGGTTTACGGTGAAATCGATATCACAATCAATCTCTCGAAGCCGGAAAAAGATCCGAAAGCCATTGCTGCCGCTAAAAATATACCGTCAAGCGGCTATCCGAAATGCGCGCTGTGCGCGGAAAATGAAGGATATGCGGGGAATCTCCACGCTGCCGCACGGCAGAATCACAGGATCATCCCTCTTTCCCTTGCGGGTGAAGACTGGTATTTTCAATATTCTCCGTATGTTTATTACAATGAACATTGTATCGTGCTTTCTTCCGTACATTCTCCTATGAAAATCGAACGCGGCACCTTTGAAAAATTGCTTGACTTTGAAGAACAGTTTCCGCATTATTTTATCGGCTCCAATGCCGACTTGCCGATTGTCGGCGGTTCGATTCTTTCGCACAACCATTTTCAAGGCGGCCGCTATGTTTTTGCAATGGAAAAAGCACCGGCGGAAAAGACAGTTTCTTTTACCGGTTTTGAGGATATCCGCGCTTGCATTGTGAAATGGCCGCTTTCCGTCATTCGTATTTCCGGCAGAAAAAAAGAACGGCTGACGGCACTTTCGGACAAGATCCTTTCCTGCTGGAGATGCTATACCGATTCCGATGCCTTTATCTTTGCCAAAACAGACGGTGAACCGCATAATACCATCACGCCGATTGCCAGACGACGCGGCGAAGACTATGAATTGGACCTTGTTCTCCGCAACAATATCACGACAGCTGAACATCCGCTCGGCGTATTCCATCCGCATGCCGAGCTGCACAACATTAAGAAGGAAAACATCGGACTTATCGAAGTCATGGGACTTGCTGTCCTTCCCTCCCGTCTCAAAACGGAAATGGCATTGCTGAAAAAAGCAATTCTCGAAGGCTCTGATATCGAAAAGAACTCCGATATCAAAAAACATGCGGCATGGTTCAACGCATTCCGAGACCATTATACGTTTACCGCAGAGAATACGGAAGATATTTTACAGGAAGAAATCGGGAAAACTTTTGTCCGCGTGCTGGAGGATGCCGGCGTATACAAATGTACCGACGAAGGCCGTGCCGCATTCGACCGGTTCATCGCCTTTGTCAACAAGACGGAAACAAAGGAGCGTATTTTATGAAAGCAGAACGGAATTTTCCGCGGTTTACCGTAACAAAAAAGGCGGAAACTTCTCTGCGTTCCGGTCATCCGTGGGTATATGATACCGAAATTATGAATATTACCGGACAGACACAAAACGGCTGTCTTGTAGACGTTCTTTCTCAAAAAGGTACCTATCTCGGAACGGGGCTTCTCAGTGAAAACAGTAAAATCCGCGTACGCATACTTGCCGTCAATGCCAATGAAACCTTTGAAGATTCCTTTTTTGAGCGTCGTCTTCGATATGCCGTTGAATATCGAAAGACAGTCATGGGAGAGAATTTTTCCTGCTGTCGTCTGATTTTCGGAGAAGCAGACGGATTGCCGGGATTGACAGTTGATCGTTTTTCCAATATTCTTGTCGCACAAGTACTCTCATACGGAATCGAACTGCGTAAACATATGATATTTTCCCTGCTGCTCAAAATCATGCGGGAATCCGGCGTTCAAATCGACGGGATTTTCGAACGCAACGATGTGTCCATCCGCGAATTGGAAGGATTGTCCCAAAGCAAAGGCTGGGCAAACATCTGTGAAGAAAACCATCCGGAAATTACCCAAACAGAAATTGAGGAAAACGGAATTCGCTACATTGTCGATTTTGAAAACGGACAAAAAACAGGGTTTTTTCTCGATCAAAAATATAATCGGCTTGCAGTCGCGCGCCTTGCCCATGAAAAGCGCGTCCTCGATTGCTTCACTCATACAGGATCGTTTGCACTGAATGCCGTCTGCGGCGGCGCCCTGCATGTAGATGCTGTCGATATTTCAGAGACAGCACTGGAAACAGCCAAAAACAACGCACGGAACAACGGAATGGAAAATCAAATTGATTTTATACGCGCAGACGTCTTCGATTATCTGCGGATGCTTTCCGAAAAGCATGAAAGGCCATATCAATTTATTATTCTCGATCCGCCTGCTTTTACCAAAAGTCGGAAAACCGTCGGTAACGCCGCAAACGGTTATCGGGAAATCAATTCTCTCGCCATGCGGATTCTGCCGCGGGGAGGATATCTTGCCACATGCTCCTGTTCCCATTTTATGCGTGACGATCTGTTTCGCAAAATGCTTGCCGAATGCGCGCATGAGACCGGCGTAAAACTACGTCAAATTGAAGCACGCGGGCAATCCCCCGATCATCCCGTTTTGTGGGGCGTGCCGGAAACCGACTATCTGAAGTTTTATCTGTTCCAGATAGAATAACACTACAGAGCATTTGTTTTTGTGCCTATCATAATAAAAGTTTTGCATGATTCATAAAATAAGACAAAATTACAGTATAAAGCTTGGATTCACGCCATTCTATATGGCAATGTATCCAAGCTTTTTAAAATGTGAATGCACGATACCTCCAAGCTGACAAAGAACCGGCAGACTACAATTTATAAAATAAATCCGTTTTTACTTCATCACCTTTATAAAACGGAAAAATTCATCGGGACCTTCGTTGTTTGTACAATCGTTCTCTTGGAGAGATTCTGGACTAACATGATATTGGCAGAAGAATTCCACGGCGCGGAAGCCGCATTTATTGATATAAAAGTGAAGATTGCGTTTTTCAAAGTAAGGTGTACAGGTTTCCCAAACCTCAGTTTCCGGATGTAGAGCCTCTATTGCCTGCCACGCAGCAAAGCCGATACCTTTGCTGTGCTCGTTTGGAGACACAAAGAACAGCTCAAGATGATTATGATGTGTTTTTTTGTCAATGTTTAGAATAACACCGCCGACCTTTCTGCCGTCATGCATGATGCGATAGGTTTCATGATCAGACTCGTCCATACAACGCTCAATCGTTTTACGAGAGATAATCTCGCCGTCCTCCCCGACATGGTCATCCCGCAATCCAAATTCCTCAAGTGCACCATATCGAAATGCTTCCTGATTGTCAAGGATAAACTGCTCACGGTCATCTGCTTTCATCGGTACAAGGGTAACTCGTGTGTTTTTCATTTAAGTAAAAACCTCCTAAAATAATAAAATCGCCCGGTTATTATCAAGTAATAACCGAGCGCACTCGACACCTTATCTGACATGCGGCCTGCAAGCATACACTTACGATCCCCGAGCGCTACGGCGCTCTGTCCTCCGGTGACCCATATTTATTTTTTCATATTATATTCTCCTTCAGGCAGTTTGTCAAGGAAAAATATCTGGGTTTCAAATAAAAAGCAGCAAGCGAGGGGTGACCGCATGGTTATCCCTCAAAATCTATCATCCGGGAAACATCTCATGATAAAATCCGGAGCAAATAAAAACTTTGGGTAAAAAATCTGTTATACAAAAATGTTTTCACTTTCCCCACACTCTCTCGCATATTACCATTCAGACTGAAAGGGACAAGAATCATTACCAAAATAAAAAATCGGGACAGGCACATACAGTGCCTATCCCTTTTTCATTTCCCGCAGTTTGTGACTCAATCACAGTATGAAAATGAAAAATACAGTAAAATATAAATGCAAAAGCAGCAGAAAAGAAGCGCCAACGAATTTTTTGTTATATTCACTAAAATGATTTCAGAACGGAAAGCTTTTTACAACCAATTTCATGAGTTGGCGACAATCCGTTTTTATCTCTAAAAAATTATAGGAATGAGGTATATATATGAAAATATTGATTATTGGCGGCGTCGCGGGAGGTGCCTCCTGTGCGGCAAGGCTCCGCAGACTTGATGAAAAAGCCGAAATTATCATGCTTGAGCGCGGTGAATTCATTTCATTCGCCAACTGCGGGCTTCCATATTACATTGGCGGTGAAATCTCCGAAAAAAGCAAGCTTACCCTGCAAACACCAGAAAACTTCAAGGCACGTTTTCATATTGATGTTCGTGTATGGAATGAATGCGTATCTGTCGATACGGAAAACAAAACCGTTACCGTCAGAAATCTGAAAACAAATGAAATCTATAAAGAAAGCTACGACAAACTCGTTCTTTCTCCCGGGGCTGCTCCTATTCGCCCGAATATAGAAGGAATAGAAAGCAATCGGGTATTTACGCTCCGAAATATTCCGGATACCCTGAAAATCAAAAGCTATATTGACACTATGCATCCTCGTTCTGCTGTTGTCGTCGGCGGCGGATACATCGGTGTTGAGATGGCAGAAAATCTGAAGAACGCAGGACTTGATGTGACAATCGTCGAGCTTGCCGACCATTTGATAGCCCCTCTTGATTTTGATATGGCAGCTGACGTGCATCGCTATATCAAGGATAACGGGATCCGTCTTGAGCTGAATAACGGCGTAAAAGCAATCAAAGAGACGGATGATCGCTTGACGGTAAAACTGCAAAACGGAGAGATCGAAGCCGATATGCTCATCATGTCAGTCGGCGTCCGACCGGAAATCGCTCTTGTGAAAGACACAGGCATTGCCGTCAATTCACACGGCATCGCCGTTAATCGTCATATGCAGACAAGCGACCCTGATGTTTATGCAGTCGGCGATGTGATTCAGGTAAACAATTTTCTGACTCAGGAGCCTGCGTTCATTCCGCTTGCCGGACCTGCCAACAAACAAGGTCGCATTGCAGCAGACAACATCTGCGGGATTCCTTCGGAATACAAAGGGACACAAGGCTCTGCCGTGCTCAAGCTCTTCGACATGACAATAGCAACCACCGGGCTGAACGAAAAAACAGCAAAAGCATCCGGAATTGAATACGATAAAACTTATATCTACTCCGCATCTCACGCATCTTATTATCCCGGTTCTTCCATGATGTCTGTCAAGGTATTATGGGATAAGAAAACTTACAAAATCATCGGCGCGCAAATCGTAGGATTTGACGGCGCGGACAAGCGCATGGATGTCATCGCAACCGCTATCCGCTTTGGCGCAAAAGTAACGGATCTTGCAGAGCTTGAGCTTTGCTACGCACCTCCGTTCGGTTCGGCAAAGGATCCCGTTAATATGGTTGGTTACGTCGCAGAAAACGTAATCTCAGGAAAGATAAAGCAATTTTTCTGGCATGATGTGGAAACTCTGCCCCGTGACGGCAGTGTAACCCTGCTTGATGCACGAACTCAAACAGAAGTTGAAAGAGGGATGATCGACGGTTTTATCCATATTCCGCTGGATTCACTCCGTGACCATCTGAATTTGATTCCCAAAGACAAACCTGTCTATGTTTATTGTCACTCCGGACTTCGCTCCTATATCGCCTGCCGTATTCTCGCCGGCAACGGATATGATTGTTACAATCTCGCCGGCGGATGGAGACTCTATGAATCGGTCACTCATGAAAAGAAGGTTCCACCATATGTTTGTACGGAATGTAAGTAAAAGAATTTTTATTTTGCTGCTGAGTGTCTTTCTAATGTTTTCGACAGCATCCTGTTCTTCCGATTTAAAACATGATATCGGGTATAAGCAAATCAGCGCAGATGAAGCAAAAGCATTGATGGACAGCGAAACCGATTATGTGATTATAGACGCCAGAACCCAGTCGGAATACGATGAGGGGCATATTCCCGGTGCAATACTGATTCCCGAATATGAGATTGCAAAGCGGGCCAATAATGAAATTCCCGATAAAGACATGCTGATCCTTGTTTACTGCCGAAGTGGGAGAAGAAGTAAAATTGCCGCAGAAGAACTTGTAACACTTGGGTACACCAATGTCATGGAATTCGGAGGAATCATCGATTGGAACTATGATATTGAAAAATAGCGTTGAAGAATGCTGTTTTGCTCTATCCCTTTTTTCATCACGACAAATGTGCCGACTGTATCCTCTGCCACCCTTCATCTGCTGTACTCGCAGGGGTATTGCTTGTAACTTAGTCACAGAGAAAAAATCTTCTTATAAAGTATAATAGTCATGAAAAACAAAAACTGAAAGGAGAGTCCTTATGAAATATACCTGTTCCATATGCGGATATGTTTATGATGAGGCATCCGGCATCCCAGAATCCGGTATCGCACCCGGAACCAAATTCGAGGAACTTCCCAAGGATTTCAAATGTCCGCTTTGCGGGGCGCCGAAAGAACTGTTTCACGGAGAAAACGTGTCTTCTCAAGATGAGTCCTCCGTTACGACCGAGCAGCATGAATTATATGAGCTGCAAGAGTTGACAGCAATGGAAGCAAGCGTACTCTGCTCTAATCTCGCAAGAGGCTGTGAAAAACAGTATCAGGCAGCAGAAGCCGAAGCGTTCAAAAAACTCGCGGAAGAATTCAGGACACATGCCGCCAAACCGGCAGATGCAAGTTTTGACATGCTGCTTGAAAAAATCGACGAAGAACTTACAAGCGGTTATCCCATGGCAAACAGTATTTCAAAATCTGCCGGAGACCGTGGCGCACAGCGTGCACTCGTTTGGAGCGAAAAAGTGACCCGCATCTTGAAATCCCTGCTTGAGCGGTATATCCGTGAAGGAGATACAATGCTTGAAAATACAGGCATATACGTCTGTACCATATGCGGATTCGTATACATAGGAGACACACCTCCCGAGATTTGTCCGGTTTGTAAGGTTACCGGCAGAAAATTCGAAAAGATAGAGGGAGGCAACTAAAATGAAAAAATACGCAGTCAGAACGCTTCGTCTTTGTGAAAAAGATTGTCTTTGCCTTTATGTTTGCCCGACCGGTGCCACCGACACAGAGAACAGTGTCATCGACGTAAATAAATGTATCGGCTGCGGTTCTTGCGCCGAGGCATGTCCTTCAAAAGCCATCAGCATGGTGCCTGTAGAATATCCTCCGCAACAACCTAAAACAGATGATGTCAAAGCAGCAATGAACGCATTGTTTCGCGGCAAAACAGAACAAGAAGCCATTGCCGCAACACTTCCCGGGACTTTGGCAAGAGCAATTGAGAAATCATCACGTACTATGGCGGAAGACCTCATAAGAGAATCGGGTTATATGCTCCCTCAAAGCAAAAACACTTATGATTTTTTAAGAAAAGTAGCAGAAAGCGGACACGGTGCCGCAGAAAAAGAAGCAAAAACATTGCTATCAACTATAAAATTCAATGAAAATACAATAGATGAAAAGGAGTACACAACAATGGAAAAATGGAAATGCACGGTATGCGGTTATATTCATGAAGGCCCTCTCCCAAAGGATTTTCAATGCCCTGTTTGCAAGCAGCCCGCATCCAAATTTGAAAAACTCGAGGAGGCTTCCCCCGCAAAAAATCCCTATGCGGGCACGAAGACGGAAAAGAATCTCAGAGAAGCCTTTGCCGGCGAATCGCAGGCAAGAAACAAATATACCTATTTCGCGTCAGTCGCAAAAAAAGCAGGCTATGAACAAATCGCAGCTCTCTTCCTCCAGACCGCACAGAACGAAATGGAGCACGCAAAGCTTTGGTTCAAAGCGCTTGGGGAACTCGGTGATACTGCCGAAAACCTGCTCCACGCAGCGGAAGGAGAAAATTACGAATGGACGGATATGTACGATACTTTTGCAAAGGAAGCGGAGGAAGAAGGCTTCCATGAGCTTGCGGCTCAATTCCGCGGAGTTGCCGCTATTGAGAAATCTCATGAGGAAAGATACCGTGCTCTTCTCCGCAATGTGGAATCCAAAACCGTATTTGAAAAGAGTGGCGTTACCATGTGGGAGTGCCGTAACTGCGGGCATCTTGTGATCGGCACTGCAGCTCCCGAGATTTGTCCCGTATGCAAGCATCCGCAGGCTTTCTTTGAAGTAAGAAAAGAAAATTATTGATCGGAGGATCCTATGATGTCTTATAACAACAAATTTTATATTTGTGAGCATTGCGGCAATCTGGTCGGAATGATTCACGATTCAGGCGTTCCTATGATGTGCTGCGGTCAAAAGATGAAAAAGCTTGAACCCGGCACAGTAGAGGCAAGCCACGAAAAGCATGTTCCGGTTATCACGGTTGACGGCAATACCGTAAAGGTTACCATCGGCTCTGCGGAACATCCCATGACAGAGGAACATCGTATTCTCTGGGTATACCTTCAGACAGATAAAGGTGGCCAACGTAAATGCTTAGAAGCCGGAAACGCCCCCGAAATAACCTTCGCACTCGCCGAAGAAAAGCCTCTTGCCGCTTATGCTTATTGCAATCTGCACGGACTTTGGAAGGCAGAAATTTAATATCATATCAAAAGCCATGGCATCCAATAAAATTGGACGCCATGGCTTTTTGCATTCTACTCAGGAATGATGGCATAAGCAAAAATTTTTGATAATAATATGGTCATATGCAAAAACACAATCCATCCATATTTTCAATAGATTTGAGCCTAAAAATATCCTGTTGTGACTCGCATAAAAAGAAATGTCAGAAACACTCTCAACGCTTGCCGGAAGGCTATCTTCATTTATACTGTTCAATCCGAAGTGAAGTTGACAGCAGAGACTCCGACAAAATCATTACTGTTCTTCCTAAGACAAACATAAAAAACAACATTCGCTTGAAAAAAATACTTTTTCAAATCCATGTAAAATAAATTTTTATCAGCATCATAAAACTTGTTGACATTTCAACAAGTTTGTGGTATCATATGGAAAATACTACCGAACCCCAAACGTCCCGAAAGGTATCAGGAATGAAAGAACGATTTGAAATGTTTACCGTATTGATCGCAAAAATCAGCCGGAATATCAGAAAGATTAAAAATCAGGAGATGGCTGAATACGGACTGCGAAGTCCGCATATTTCATGTCTATATTATCTTTATTCCGCAAAATCTCTTACAGCAACGGCTCTTTGCGAAAAATGTGAGGAGGACAAAGCGACAATTTCTCGCTCTCTTGATTATCTTGAAACAAACGGATACCTCACATGCGAATCAAAATCCGCCAAAAGATACAATAGCCCGCTTATCTTAACCGAAAAAGGAAAAGAGGTCGGGAAAAAAATATTCAATAAAGTGAATAACGTGTTAGAGGAAGTCGGTGTCGGACTGACAGAAGAAGAGCGACTCGCCTTTTACCGAAGTCTTACGATTATAAGCAATCAACTTGAAAAAGTATGTAAAAACAACAAATAAAAAATAACAAACAAATACACAAGAAAGGAATCATATTCAATGAGCAAAACGGATGAAAAATACAAAGCGTTGTTTACGCCTTGGAAGATTGGCAACGTTGAGATGAAAAACCGCATCGTTATGTGTCCTATGGGAGGCACCTCTCTGTTCGGCTGGTTCGAGCTTACAGGATGTCATTTTGACAAAGAGGCAGCTAAGCTTTTCCTTGAAAGAGCCAAAAACAACGTCGGTCTTATTATTCCCGGCATTGCCCCCTTGCGCGATACTTTTTGGGGCAAATGGCTTTGGCAAAATCCCAAAATGTTTGAAGAACTCAAAGTCTTTATGAATGATATCCACAAAACAGGAGCCAAACTGTTTATTCAGCTGACAGCAGGAATGGGGCGCTCATGGGCAATTACCGATTCGATTGTTCCCCTGCATAAAAATAAAGTTACCCGCGCTTTGATAAAGCCTGTCATCGACACCTCTCATGAGCTTGCAAGTCCGAGTCCTCAAAAATCCCGTTGGGCACATGATATTGAGTGTCCCGAAATGACAAAGGAACAAATTCACGAAATCATCGAAGCATTTGCAAAGACCGCCAAGCTTTGCAAAGATGCAGACGTTGACGGAGTTGAGGTTCATGCGGTACATGAGGGATATCTGCTCGACCAATTTGCTATCGAATTTTTCAATAAGCGTACCGATGAATACGGCGGAACCTTTGAGAACCGCTATCGTTTTGCGACTGAAGTGGTAAAGGCAATCAAAGGGGCCTGCGGTAAGGATTATCCCGTATCTCTCCGTTACTCTGTAGAATCCAAGATGAAGGGCTTTTGCGAGGGCGCTATGCCCGGCGAGGAATATATCGAGGCAGGAAGAAACATGGAGGAATCCGAAAAAGCAGCAAAATACCTGCAGGATGCAGGTTATGATATGCTCAATGCCGACAACGGTACATACGATTCCTGGTACTGGTCGCATCCGCCGATGTACATGCCGGAGAACTGTAACCTTGCTGATGTGGCTCACATCAAGCAGTTCGTCGATATTCCCGTAGTTTGCGCGGGCAGAATGGATGCCGAAGTCGGAGCCAAGGCAGTTGCGGAAGGCAAAATTGACGCTGTTGGTGTCGCTCGTCAATTCCTTACCGATCCCGAATGGGTTACCAAAATCATCGAGAACAGAATTGAGGATATTAAGCCCTGTATATGTTGTCACAGCGGATGCTTTAATTTTTCATCCTCTAAGGGTCATGCCAATACACAAGACCTTCCCGATACGATGAGACTTTCACGCTGTGCACTCAATCCTGAGACCATGCAGTCAAAAAAATATCATCTGGAACCCGCGAAAAAACAAAAAAAGATTGCTGTTATCGGCGGTGGTATCGGCGGGATGGAAGCGGCTAGTGTTTGTGCAAAGCGCGGGCACAAAGTGACACTGTATGAAAAAAGCGATAAGCTGGGCGGCGTATTTATCGCGGCTGCAGCACCTTCCTTCAAGGAAAAGGACAGAGCACTCATCACTTGGTATATCCGCGAGCTTTCCAAATATCCTATCGAAATTAAGATGAATACCGAAATCAAAGACGTAACGACACTGGATGCCGAAGAGATTATCGTTGCAACCGGCGCCGTGGCAAATAAAATTCCGGTAAAAGGTGCGGAAAATGCGGTTGAAGCGATTGATTATCTCCTCGGAAATAAGACTGTCGGTGAAAATGTCGTTGTAATCGGCGGCGGTTTGACAGGCTGCGAGATCGCATACGATTTGTATCTCCACGGCAAAAAGCCAACAATCGTAGAAATGCAGGATGACCTTATCACCACCAAGGGTATCTGTCTTGCCAACACAAGCTATCTTCGTGATTTCTTCAAAACAAATCAAGTTCCCGTTCATCTCGAAACTTCGCTCTCTGAGATCGGAAACGGAACGGTTACAGTTAAGAATAAAGACGGAAAGGCCTTTCAGATTAACGCCGATTCGGTCATTTTGTCGGTTGGCTATCATCCCGCTCCCATTGCTTCAAAAGGCAAGCATCTTCATATAATCGGTGATGCATCCAAGGTAGGTAACTTACGTACCGTTATTTGGGGCGCATGGGATGTATGTATGAAACTCTGAAGATTTTTGTAAGGAGAAAATAAAATGATACTAACAAAAGAACAGCAAGCGATCCTTGACGGAGAAAAGGGCGATGTACTTGCCAAGGTCATGAAAACGCTTGTGATGTACGGCGATGCTTTCGAAGCTGAGAAGCTTGTTCCTATTACATCGAAATACAACCACCTTGTAACCTCTTTCGGCCTGAAGGTCATGTCTCCCGTTTATGATCTGATGCAAAAGCTTTTAGATGCAGGGGTCTTCTCGGAACAAAAATTTTCCGTGGATCCCCGCCCGCTTGACAAAAATGTTCCCGCGAACTTTTTGCAGAATCTCGTATTTCACAAATTTATGTATACTAAGCAGGATTTCTATGAAGATCAGCTCCGTCGGCTTGGCTTAATGGATCAAAATGCTTTCACCTGCACCTGCTACATGGACGAAGTCGGCAACAAGCCGAAAAAAGGAGAGATACTTTCCTGGGCAGAGTCGAGTGCTGTGGTTTACGCAAACTCCGTACTCGGCGCAAGATGCAATCGCAACTCCGGCATTATTGATATTATGGGCTCTATTGTCGGCTATGTTCCCTATTTCGGACTTCTGACCGATGAAGGAAGAAAAGCTACCTGGATTGTCAAAATAGAAACCAAAAAGAAGCCCGAAGCGCAGCTTCTCGGTTCTGCCATCGGCATGAAAGTGATGGAGGATGTTCCTTACGTGATCGGACTTGATAAATGGATAGGAAATGAGCTGAACGATTCTGCCTGCGCGTATCTCAAGGACTTCGGCGCAGCAACTGCCTCCAACGGCGCAGTCGGTCTTTATCATATCGCCGGTCTCACTCCCGAAGCTGTAGAACTCGGAGAAAGCTTGATTGCAGAAGATGCTAAGACATACATCATTGACGACGATGAGCTTGAAAGAGTGAAGAAGAGCTATCCTGTTATTTGGAAAAATCCCGATGCAACACCCAAGCTTTGTTTTGTCGGATGTCCTCATCTTTCTTTGGAACAGCTGAAAGATTGGACTGTAAAGATTGACGCAGAACTAACGAAGAACGGAAAGAAAAAGGTGTCGATCCCCACAGTTTTTACCGCTGCTCCTGGTGTTCTTGAAGCCTTTGAAAAAACCGAATATGCCGAAAAGCTCAAAGAGACAGGCGTTATTTTATCCTATATTTGTCCTTTGATGTATATGAACAATCCTCTATGCAAGAAGATGCCTGTTATCACTTCATCCAACAAGCTCCGCACCTACACAAGCGCCAGGTATGGTACCGATGAAGAAATTCTGCACATCATTACAGGAGGTAAAAAACATTGAAGCAATTTAAAGGAAGAGTGATCACGCCGGGAGAAGTAACGGCAGAAGCTGTTGTTACTACGGAAGGCTTTAATACCTTAGCGTCATTTCAAATGGCGCTGCAATTCGGCGATAAAGAAGTAAAATGCGGAGATCAGAATAACAAGGAACTTCATGGCAAACCACTGATCGGGAAAGCGCTTTGCTTGCCGCAGACAATCGGTTCTACCACAGGGGGACTTGTGCTTTACTGTGCATGCGCCATGAGGAAAAATCCGGCCTGTATGCTGTTTGCCAACCATATTGACTCTCTTGCAGCGGCGGGTGCTGTTCTTGCCGACGTATGGGCAGAAGGGGTTTCTATGCCTGTTGTGGATTCTCTTGGAGATGAATTTCTGCACTATGTAAAGGACGGAATGAAAATTACAATCAAAGCAAACGGTATTGTTGAGGTGGAATAATATCATGAAAAATCGCGTAAAAAAAATATTGCTTATTACAGGAATATCCCTGCTTTCACTTATCCTTGTAATCGGAATTGTCATCACTGCACTCTGGCACAATGAAATCTCTACAGTTGCCTCCATTAAAATGCTTGTGGACACCAACGAAGAAAACAAAAGCGCTCCTGTTTATATGATGGATGTAAGCGGAGACTATTACTTTGACAAATTTATTGAACAAGGCGGTGCGTCCAGTGACGATGAACTGATTCAATTTATTTTGGATAACATCACCAAGGGCATCATTCCCATTGATATGACCTCGCCTGAAATTGGCTGTTCATCCTTTACTTGTGTGGATTCTGACGGAAACCGCTATTTCGGACGAAATTATGATTTCTCCACATCAACGGCAATGATCGTCAGAACCAATCCCGGTGACGGAAGATATGCTTCGATTTCAAGCGTTGATTTACAGTTCCTTGGAATTACGGATGGTGTTCCTCTCGACAGTATCATGCAGAAGCTCATTTGCCTTGCCGCAACTTATGCTCCCCTTGACGGGATCAATGAAGCAGGGGTGTCCTGCGGTATTTATATGTCCTATCAAGGCATGGAGGATGAAGTCGTTGCGACCAATCAAAATACCGATAAGCCTGACCTCACCTCCACAACGATGCTTCGGCTGATTCTTGACTATGCAGGCTCGGTAGATGAAGCCGTAGAACTTGTCAGACAATATGATCTGCATGACAGTGCTAATACCTCCTTTCATTATATGATTGCAGACAGTACAGGAAAATCCGCTATTCTCGAATGGGTAACGGCAACTGACCAAACCGATACAGACGGAACAAAGCGTGAACTAAAGGTCTATTACAATAACAATGATTCTATTCTCGGTGAAACAGAAGCGGCGGATGAATTCCAATATATCACCAATTTTATTGTAACACCTGATTATTACACAAATGACAAGGATATGAAGGGACTTGACCGCTATCATGAAATTCAAAATAAAATCAATCCTGACGGAACGAACACGGCAGGACTTATGACAAAGGAAGGCGCACTTGATATACTGGAAACGGTCGGACGCAGAAAGTGGGACAGCCGCAACGGAGACAGTGACGCCAATGGTATTACAGTTTGGTCAGCTCTATATGACCTCACAAATAAAACCGTGATATGGGTAAGCAATGAAGAATTTGACAATCCGGACGCAGTCTTTACCTTTAACTTTTCCTATCTCGATTAAGAAAGAGACATTGATATCTTGATTCGAAAAAAAGAATCACGATCTTTCATGACATTTTGCTATTCCTATCATCGCTTTTCTGCACATGATATCCGGCTTTCCGGAACCTCAGAGCAGCATATCTCGCTTATTCCGTAACAGGTATGATGAGCAATTTTTCACCTGAAAAGGTATTAAAAAATCCTTGTATCTATGATACAAGGATTTTTTCTTATTTCAGTACTCTGCGGATTGCCCATAGCTGTATACGCTTCGGAAGAATCCCAAACAGACGCAAAAGCGGATTACGATTGATACCATATGCAAATGCGGGATTCTTTTTTTCAAGAATTTTTATTGTTTTCTCTGCAATCTTTCCGGGTGGAACGCATTTTGCTTCCACACTGTCAACAATGCGCTTGAACCGGTCGGCATTACACCGGTAAAGCTGCGTCTTCGTACAGAAATTGCTCAGTTCATCGGTGGAAATACCAAGCATATCGGTTTTTACGGCACCTGCGCGGATCACCGAAACGGAAATACCAAGAAGCTGGAGTTCCATCCTCAACGAGTAGGCATATTTGTCAAGCGAGCTTTTGCTGACAGCATAAATTCCCGTGAACGGCAATGGATCAAGCGGTGCAAGCTCGCTTGTGACCATCACAATTTTACCGCCATAACGGAGAAGCGGCAGAAATGTTTTGTTGATAAGAAATGCGCCGAACAGATTGATGCGGAAAATTTTTTCAAAACGCCCACTGTCCACTTCAGCTAATGAATCAAGCATATAAATTCCTGCATAGTGAACGATCGCAAAAAGCTCATCCGTGTGTTTTTTTATTGTTTCGGCGGCACACTTGATACTTTCTTCATCTGTGATATCGGCCTCCAGAGGGATGACATGCTCCTCTGCCACACCGATTTTTTTATCAAGCGCAAATATGCAAAATCCCTTATCAGCAAGAGCCTTGACGGCTGCCCATCCCATTCCGCCGTATGCACCGGTCACAAGGATATATTTCATACTTCCCTCTCTTTCTGCAGGTTTTATCGTATTCATTTAAAATATTCGCTACGAAATGAAAGCTCCCAAATATGAACCAAGATGATCATTCGGACTCATGGTTATACTCATAATTCCTCGAGCAGGAAGACAAAGCTCACAATTTGTCTAAGTTTCACTAATCGAGTGACTTTTCATATGTCTTCCTTTTAAGAAAAAGCCGCAAAGTTAATCCCTTTGCGGCTTTTTTTGCGGTCCAAAACCGCCTATTTTGGTCGGAGTGACAGGGTTCGAACCTGCGGCCTCAACATCCCAAATGTCGCGCGCTACCAACTGCGCCACACCCCGATTATTTTAAATTCATATCGCTGGATAAGAATCCGGCGAAAATATTGTATATGCCTAAAAGACAAAAGCATGAGATGAAATTCATATGACCTGCTCTTTTGTATTATAAACGAAAATTGAATTTTTGTCAATGCTTTATCATATCCAATCAAGAAAAATTCGTACAAAGAGCTCATATTATTTTACCGGATTCTGATCATACAAAAATCATCTCTCAATATAGTTTGAATAAGTTGACAAAAAATAAAAATTGTGATAACATAAATGTTGGCTAGTTTTGGCTAACCCTTAATATGGGTCTGATTCTTCTGACTCATTCCTTCAATGACAAACCGAAATGAAACCGATAGAGATCTTAAGAGATATAAGATATGATTAAAACAATCATAAGGATATCGGGTTCTAGGAATCACCAACCAGCCATATGAAAAAAAGCATTTTTCATTATAAAAAAATAATGTGTACAATTTATCTGCGGAAAGAGGAAAAACATGTCTGTTGAAATATGGAAAGGACTTATCATTCCCTTTATTGGAACAGCACTGGGATCTGCCTGTGTGTTCTTTATGCGTAAATCTCTGAGCACATCTCTTCAAAGAGCACTGACCGGCTTTGCTGCGGGAGTCATGGTAGCCGCCTCTATCTGGAGTCTGCTGATTCCTTCTATGGAGCAATCCGCCGATATGGGACAATGGGCGTTCCTCCCTGCTGTCATTGGCTTTTGGCTCGGAATTTTGTTTCTGCTTGGTTTGGACCGTTTGATTCCTCATTTACATCGAAACAGTACAGAAGCAGAAGGAGTAAAAAGCGGCTTTGGCAAGACAACCATGCTGACACTCGCTGTCGCTTTACATAATCTTCCAGAAGGAATGGCAGTCGGAGCTGTGTATGCCGGATGGCTTGCAGATGGCAGCGGCATCACTTCAACAAGTGCTTTGGTGCTGGCTCTTGGCATTGCCATCCAAAACTTTCCTGAGGGTGCCATTATTTCTATGCCGCTCAAAGCGGAAGGTTTCTCAAAGAAGAAAGCGTTCTTTTACGGAGTTTTATCCGGTATTGTAGAGCCTATCGGAGCTTTGCTCACCATTCTGATGACAGGAATTATGGTTTCCGTATTACCGTTTTGTTTAAGCTTTGCCGCGGGAGTCATGATTTATGTTGTCATAGAAGAGTTGATTCCTGAAATGTCATCAGGGAAACACTCTAATTTAGGAACAATCTTTTTTGCAGCAGGATTTACCGTCATGATGGCATTGGACGTCGCATTCGGCTGATAAAAACCCAAGCTTTCAGTTAAAAAGCAACATCTCTGCATTATATTTCCTTATAGTTTCAAGTTACAACCATCATACATAACAAAATCAATATTTTACTTCTATTCTCTCTCTCTGTTCATCTGCGATGGTCTCTTTGAAACCACTTGTTAAGAAGATCGTTTTTTATATAATAAAAATCAGAAAGGACTTCCCAAAGGAAGTCCTTTCTGATTTTTCGTGATAGTGGATTAGGTTCCACCAAAACCGGAATGCTCAATGCCTTGGATCAAATATCTCTGACAGAAAATATACATGATGATAAGAGGCAAAATAACCAGCAATCCAGCAGTATTTTTAACGGCGATCTCAAAGGTTTGATAATTTGCACCGGCTTGATCTTTCAAAAGATCCAAAGTCTCCGGCATAACAGCCCAAAAGTTGTTGCTTGTAAGGAACAAATTTTCAGAGGAAGGCATAAACGAATTGATATAGAAAATATCTGTCCATTGCCATGAGAAAGAAAGGATAAATACCGTAATCAGCATGGGTACCGAAAGCGGCAGAATGATATGGAAGAAGGTTTTAAATACCCCATATCCGTCCACATAAGACGATTCTTCCAACTCATCCGGAACGCCACGATAAAACTGACGCATAATCAGGATGAAGAGTCCGTTTTTAAAAGCAAGACCTGTCAATGATAATAAAATCAACGGAACATAGGTATTATAAATTCCCTGCGTCCATCCAAGTGCCGAATAAAGTCCTGTTGCCTTGAAAAGCCCAAAGAAATCAAAATAAATAAATTTCTGGACAAAAGATGACTGCAAAATCTGATGAGGAACAATCATTGTCAGCATAACAAGAGCAAACATGAAATTGCGTCCCTTAAACTTGAATTTTGCAAAGCCGTATCCGATAAACGCACAAATAAAGGTCTGCAATATCGCACAGCTGAATGACAAGATAAAGGTGTTGAGCATTGCTTTAAAATATTGATTTTCAATAATCAAATATTTATAGGTATTCAGTGTTGGATATTTCGGAATCAGCTTAACATCGCTTTGAATAAAGTCTACCGGACTCATAAAGGATGCTGAGATTTTAGAGAAAAACGGAAACAGAATAATATAGGAAATACCAATAAGAAGAACGAGACGGAAGATAACAACCAAAATCCTCTTATAAAAGTTTTTATTCAGATATTTGGCTTTTAGTCTTTCTTTACGGGAAGTCCGCTCAAACTCGACCCGAATCTTGTTTTTGGATTCCTTTAATATGCGCGGTGCGCTTTCATTGTTATTCATAATGTCTTTCCCTCCTTTCTCAGTCATTTCGGCGTTGATAGAAAACAAATTTCTTGCATATCAACCCAATAATCACAAGTGTTAGAATTACGATTGTAAAATAAGTCCAAGCTGCTGCCGATTGTTGTCCATTCGGCACGCCATTGGGGGAAATCTCAAGAATTGCCTGCATCACCTCATTGGATTCCGCAGTAAAGGAGTCGATAACTGTATAAATGGAGTTTGCCAGAATCATCGGGCTTATCATGGGAAATGTAATTTTCCAGAACGTCTCCCATCCGGTAGCGCCCTCCATTTGACACGATTCATAAATTGACGGCGAAATCGACTGCAACCCTGCAAGGAATATCAGCATCTGAACACCGGAACGGCTGACAATATCATAAATATTACTCACAAGGTTTGCTATCACATCTACAAAGCCACCGGATATTCCCAGATTTTCAAACATCAGCTGAAAATCCATCATGTTGACAAGCGAATTCATGCCTCCGTTTACCTCGCCGAGGTCGATTCCATCCATACTCGCCATAGAATCCATAATAGCACTTGCGGTACTGTCAATTTTCGCAATAATACCAGCACTTACAACAACAGGAATGAAGAAGATCGCACGGAACGCTGTACGTCCGACCATTTTCTGATTGAGCAGAACTGCGATGAAAAGCGAAAACATGATAATGATAACAATGTCGAAAACCTGTGAAGCAAAACTCGTGAACATCATCTCAATGAATGTTTTTCCTTCCTCATCGACTGTTGTATTGATCAGCTGGTCAGCGAAATTATCGAATCCGACCCATGTCAACGTATAACCGCCGCCGCGAATAGCAGGAATGGTATTATACTGAGCAAAGCTATAAATGAAAGATTCATAAATAACGCCCGCATAGAGAAAAACAATACCGAGAACAAACGGAAGGATAAAAACCCATCCCATTCTTGCTTTTTTCTCATTCAGAGAGGCACCCCGATGTTTCTTTTTTGCTGGAGACAATGCTGTTTTTTTCATTTTTATTTCATTGGTCATTTTTTCACCTCTCCTTTCATTCGACGATTTGATAGGACTGAGAAGCAACCGTTATATAATTGTTCTCTGAAACCTGAATCAGAACATCTGATGTCGTATAGTTGAAATATCCGACTGTACCGTCAGTACTTGTCATCTTCACAACATATTCGGTTGTTTTTGTAATGGCGGAAATTGCTCTGTCAAGCGCATTTTTCGCACGAGTAATCTGTTGAGCATCTCCTGTCAATACTGCATCGTTGTAATTCTTCTGCGCTGTCTGATAATTGCTGAGCTGACCAGCAGTCGGCTGATAAGCGCTGACAACTTCATAGGTGAGACTGCTCACGCTGGAATACTCAATATCTTCTGCGTTGATAAACGACTCCGCAGCAAGGATAAACAAACCACCTTCATATTCAATTGCTACATCATAGCTATTGTAATTAATGAAGAATACTGTGTCTTTTCCGTCATCCGTTGTGTATGTGACAGAAACAACATTATCGGCTGTATACTTCTGAGTAAATGCTTTGGCAAGATTATACCGTTCAGTGGCAACATTGTAAACATTTCGGAGAGTAACTTCACAACGGTCATTAATCGGATCATCCGGATCACTAGGATTTCCGTATATCAGCAGATTTGCTTCTGTCTCTTGAGAGTTAAAGCGAAGCTGGTCGACCTCATCCATAACGTCATAATATGCCTGTTTTGCGTCCTCATACGCTTTCAGCGTAGCATTATACTGCGTGAACAGGAAGTTTGATTCTTCGCTGTCAAAACGATAAGCTGTAACAAAGCTATGATTCGTAATGGTCGCTGTCTGAAGATCCTTCACAGCGTCATTGAGCATATTATAATACTTGATAACATCATCTTTCCATGTCTGGAATGAAACCGAATAGTTATCCGGCAAACTCATCTCATACGAATTTTTAATTTCCATCGTATTCTGATAAGAAAGCAGGAAGTAAAGTGCCGCACCGTTTTCCAGTGATTTTAAAACCTCATAATTGACGTCACCTTCCGTATTGATGACATTGCCGGTATAATTCATATATCCATGCAACACCATTCCAATAAACGGAATAGAATAAGAGGAAATCTGATAGCGGCTGTTATCCAAAGGAATATCTACAACATCTGTCGCATAAGGCAATGAATATGCGTTTCCGCCGGAAACCAATACATTACCGTATTTTTCCTTCATAGCTTGCAGGAGAAGCTGTGTATTGACCTTGGAATCCTCTCTCGTAAGCGGATTATCTTCATTAAAATCCGAACTCAAATCCGTACCGAGTGTCATCGCAGAAATCGCTCCGATATCATATTTGTCGTAATCTTCTGCGAATTTTTCAAACAATGTCATATAAGCGCCGGAGGAAACTACGTTTTTCATTCCTCCTTTATACATCACTTGATATACAGGATCATATTCCCTTTTTGTTGTATATCTTCCGCTCATTGCTTGGGTAGCATGCTTACTGAATGAAAATCCGGAAAACGTCTTTTTATATGCGATATTTGCGAAATCAAATTCAGGATAGACTCCGATGCCATTTTCTTCGGCATACGCTAAAAGCCTTTCGAGACCCTTTTCCCCGCCGACAACCGATGACCATTTCACATAAGACGGATAATATGGTTTGGACATATTACCATTTGCGAAGCCTTCCAAAATAAAGTTGACATTGGTAATGCCGGCGTCCTTTAATTCTTCACTCATCGTAATAACATCGTCAAATGTCGTAAGCGGCTTGTTCACCGTAATCGGGAAAGAAAGGAACGTATCCTGTGCATTCAACGCACCAAAGGAATGAATATAAAGCGGGAGCGAACTTTCAACCTCAGAGGAAACAATCTCATCAATCGCTCCGTTTCGAATCAAATAATCGCGGTATGCATCCGCCATTCCCACATAGGAAGGATCATAGGACTTCACTCCGTTTTCCTCTGCTAGTGTAGGATCACAAAGCATAATATAGTGAATTTTATAATTCCCTGTATATTTTGTATCGCTTGTGGTCGACATGGAAGAACTTGTTCCACCAATAGAGGTTCCAACGTTTACGGAGTCTGTTTGCTTAACAGTAAACAACGCAAATACCGTGCTGTATTCTGTTGTTCCGGAAGCGCCAGCCCATCCCGTCTGTCTAAGGTTTGCACGAATAGAAGCAAATGCATCGCCTTCTTCAATAATGGCAACAAATCCGCGCTTATAAGATTCCGTAACAATCTTATTTCCGACAGCTGGCCGATAATCCCCTCTTGACACACTTTTTGTGACGTCATAATATTCTGTCAATCCAAACACAGGGATACGGAAAGTTTCCGCATTCACGTTTGTAGCTTCCAAGGATTCGTAGGCATAGTCAAAGCCATACATGGAACCGCCCTGAATTCCGCTCTTGATTGAGCCGTCATCATTATAATAGGAAAGAAGTGTGCCGCTTCCATCCGGAATAAAGATATATCCTCCGGTTCTTGAAACAGCGCCTTCGGCAGCCGTTTCTTCTCCGGTTGTTTTGAGTGTGGTACAGCCCAAATACGGCAACAAAACAATCGATTCGAGAACGTAGTTTGTTTCATTGTAACGGATACTCTTCGCGGGAATGCTCGCCGTTAAACCTGTTTCGTCAATGGTATATTCAATCGCAAGTCTGAAAAGCGGCGGTTCTTTTTCATCGCCTTCGTAACCTGTTATCTCATGGTCCTCTTCCAACTTATCATAGGTATAGTCTGGACAATATTTTCTGATAAGCTGTTCGATGTTTTTCTTCATTCTCTCACCAACACCCTGAAGAACATACATCTGAGCGCCTGAATTATCAACCAGATATTTGTAGGTTTCCGGTTTTTCAGGCTGAGGAGTCGACTGCGGATCATATACAGCGCCGGAAGCAGCAGGCCCGACAAGAGCATACGGTGTGCTGGTCGCGGAAGTTGCATTCTTCAATGCTGTATAAAGCTGCATTTCTTCCGATGAAAACTCGGAGACATGCGTATCCAACACAGCAAGAATTTGTGTTTCAAATCTGGATTTTTCAATCCATTGAGGAATCAATCTTTTGGTATCAACGGTTCCAAGTGCATATTCAACACGTATACCGCCGGAAATATTCTTAAAGACAATCTGTCCTCCTGCCAACGCCGCATCCGTAAAGCTTTTTAGTGTTGCAGACGCATTGGTAGACGTGTCTTGATACTGCAGGATAATCTGCGAGAGCAACGCTTGCCGGATTGCATCATTGTCTCCACTGCTTGATGAAGAGGATTCCGTATTGACTCCGATATCATACGGATTAGAAAACAAGTATTCTCCTGTCTTCAGATTTTGCAAAGCAAATTCACCAGACTGTTTATCCACATACATGGCATAGCCGGCATCCGGATCCTCATACATAAGAGTCATCGTGTCTACTTTTGCCTTTTGAGATAAATACTCAGTAGTAGGATAAGTGCTTATATCTATAGTCGTGGTGGTATCATCGGCAAAAACAGGCAGGCTCACAGCAGACAAAGCAAGAAGAATTGCCAGAACCGCTGAAATTATTCTGAATTTTTTCATCATTTACCTCCTGTTTATTGTGCTCGGTAAGATATTTCTGTCATCAGTTCTGTCACAAACGAAAGCATTCGCTGAATCAGGTTTGTAAACAAAAGAAGAATAAACAGAATAAATATCATTCCGATAATGGTAAAGAACGTGATAATGATATTACGTCCCATGGAATATCCATGTGTCGTCATAGAACCAAAGAAAATCAGCGCTCCAGTCCAGATATAGGAAATTGTGAGGAACAACGTAATGAACTCAGCTTCTGACAACGACAAAAAGTTTGTGAAGATCGTCGTCGGAATTCCAATCAAAGGAATCGGAAGAAGCGCATAGGAAGTTGCAATAAAAATATCTCGGAAGCTACCTTCGCCGTCAAAGAGTGTAGTCAAACACCAGTTAGCGGCACACCAAAGGAAGAAAGGACCAAGTACTGTCGCAAGCGGGAACAGCCAATAAACATTATAGCCTCCGCCGAACAAATAAGACGACCCAATCATTTGGTATGTGACGGAAAGGAAAGTAAAGAGAAGAACACACAACGCACCTCGGACTGATCCACGCTTTTCATGTTTCAGATCCCAGAAGCCGTCAAAAGGATGCACGATCACATGGAAACCGTATAAAAACTCTTCCCATATCGTCCGCTTCCCTGTTTTTGTTTCTCCTGCTTTATTCTTTTTTCTCACATATTTAAAGAACTTCGACAAAAGAATCAAAACTGCAACGACAATGACGATGATCAAAAGAATATATTTTTCCACCATTTCTTTCCGATAACCTTTAAATGCTTCGGAATAATTCGTGGTATCATACGCCATTTTATAATAGCTCATTGCCTCTTCGTACTCGCCTTGCCGATAAAGGTTCTTGCCGATTCCGACATAAGCGGCGTCGAAGTTGATATTTCTTCTTAAAATATCCTGCCAGTCATCATAAGCTGTCGAGTATTCTCGAATGCTGTTATGATACAATGCCTGGTCAATGACATCACCATAATCTGTTCTTTTGAAGATGGTGATAGAATTCATTGTGCTGTCTAATACATAAATGTCGCTTCCGCAATACGTGATGGCAACCGGAGAAGAAAGGTTACCAAGCTGTTTACCTTGATCGCCGAACGCAAAAAGAAGATTGCCTTCGCTGTCATAGGTATAAATTTTAGATCTCTTGGAATCCAAAACAGACCACATGCCGTTTGGGCCCATCGCAATATCTACAAGCTCAGATGGTCCTGTTACTTTTCCGTAAGCACTGCTCTCAGGAGTTTCGATAGAATCGAAATTACGTTCACCGGCAGGCATGAAAAAGCCATTTCTAACCATAATATCGTCGCCGCGAGGGTTCAGCTGTTTAATCGGAGCATAAATACTGTTCGTCGCGTTGCTCATAATTGCCTGCTCCAGCTTTTTGGCTTCCTCATCGTCGAAGATAATAGTTGCCCAAATCAATCCTTCATCATCTATTGTCAGATTTTGATACGGAGTAGAAATATAGGATTCCGTCACAACATTTGGGAAAAGAAGACGACGGATTCTGACAGCAAGAGAAACCTGAGTTTGCTGTGCGCCAAGGAAGCTTTGGAATGAGCCATCCGGATTGAGTGCGATAATACCGCTGTATGTCGTAGAAGATACGATATACATCATACCGGAAGAGTTGACCGCTATAGCAGACGGACGGAAAACCGTATCAGAACCCATAACGTCTGCTGTCGGAGCCTCAACAATATCTTTGAAATTTCCTTCCAAATCGAACAGAACAATACGTGAATTCTGCCAGTCGCAAACATAAATCGTATCCTCTGTCACAAACAATCCGCGAGGATCAGAAAGTGAGTCATGAACACCATTTTCATTGATAAAGGTGCTGATTTCAAATTGATAGACAAAATCGGAATTACAAACAATTACACGGTTATTTCCAGAATCGGAAATATAAATGGTATTGTTATCATCCACAAAAATATCCTTCGGACTGTTCAGTGCAGTCTGCAAATTCATGTCATAAGACGTAATAGCAGTGCTTGGCGTATAAGCGTGCGGTGAAATTAAAGTTTCTCCGCTTATAGAATACGTGTACGTTACATATGGCGCTGAAGCTGCAGACATCTGCAATCCTGCTCCTGCAAGGAGGATAAAGCAGACGATTACAGCAACTATTTTTGATGTTTTTTTCATCAATACTATCCTCCCCTCTTTAATCTTTCATACCAGAAGTAGACATCGTTTCAATAATACGGCTCTGGCTGATAACAAATACAGCAACAGGAACAATCAGCATGACAATGGCAGCTGCCGCTCCGATGCCGGCACGTGCAATACCGCCGGAAACGATTTGAGAAATTGCATAGTTAAAAGTTTTCAGCTGCTCACTCTGAATGTATGTCGACGCACCTGTATTCCACAAATCCTTGAAAGAATACACAATCAGTGTCAGCCACGCAGGTTTTACCATCGGCATCGCAATCGTCCAATATGTTCGAAGCTCGCTGGAGCCGTCCAGTCTTGCCGATTCCAAAATCGTATCGGCAACGCCTTCCACCATGAACTGACGCATCAAGAACATTCCGAGCGTCGCACCCCATGCAGGAATAATAATCGCCCAATAGGTATCGACCAAGCCAAGCTTGCTCATAGTCAAAAAGTTTACAATGCTGGTAACCGTCGCCGTAAACATCAGCGAATATTTAACTCCCGCAAATAAAATACTTCTGCCGGGGAATTTAATTTTAGACACTGCATATGCGGCGAGTGAACCAAAGACAAGGTTTCCGAACGTACCGACAACGGAAATAAACACCGTGTTGAAAATATAACGCGAGAACGGTACCCACGAGGATGTCATACTTTGAAACATATCCGAATAATTGGAAAACGTTGGATTTACCACATAGAACTTCGGAGGATAATTCCATAGCTCATCAAGCGGCTTCAAGGATTGAATGATCGCGTAATACATCGGAAGAAACATAAAAAGTCCGAATATCGTTAAGAATACCGCGATCCCGGCGTCGCCTCCCTTGGATCGGGTAAGGACAACTTTATGATTTCGTGTTCTTAATTTTTTCGCCATATCATTGTCCCACCTTCGAAAGCATTTTGTTAACAAGCACGTTTGCTCCTATCATAATAAGGAAGAGCACCGTCGCAATCGCCGAGGAATAACCGACTTCAAATCGCTGGCCGCCGTAATCCTGCAAATGATGCATGATCGTATGCGCCGCGTAGTTATAGCTTGGGAAACCGGCAAGATCGGTTACAATGGAACCGAAGTTGAAAGACTGGGTAATCGACATAACCGCACCGAAAAGCAGTTGCTGCTTCATATTGGGCAATGTTACATACCATAGTTCCTGCCAACGGTTCCGGATTCCGTCAACCGCCGCCGCCTCATATTGATCTTTCGGGATTGTCTGCAAACCTCCGATAAAAGCAAGGAAAGAAACGCCAAGAGAAGTCCACAGAGCAACGACGATACAAAGCGGCATGATCCACGTTTCATTTTGGAAAAACTGAATTGGTGATTGTATCACATCAAGCCGTAGAAGTATGGAGTTCACGTATCCGTAAGAGTCGCCGTCAAAAAGGAATTTCCAAATGACGGTCATACCGGTTGCAAGAGACGGTGCATAGAAAACCAGTGTAATCACCGCCCTGATTTTAGGAGGCAATTCGTTAATAAACCATGCTGTAAACAGGGAAAGAATATAAGATACGGGTCCTGTAACAACAGCAAAGATAAATGTGTTTTTAACAGCTGTAATAAAAATTTCGTCATCGAGGAAAAGTCTCAGGTAATTGTCGATTCCCACGAACTGCGGCGCTTCGATCATGTTAAAGATCGTAAGGCTGAAAAATATCGAAAGAACAACGGGAAGCACAGTAAACACGGTAAAAATCAGATAGAATGGGAAACACATGATATAAGCGGCATAATTGCGCTTCATCTCTTTCCATGTCCACTGCCATTTTGTCATATCTTTCCGCGCCACCGGTTTCGGTGTCTTCTGCTTTGCTTGAACAGTATTTTCTGACATCTCCGATCCTCCTTTACTAAAATACTTTATTTGTTCGGAATATAAAATTCACGCTTCAATTCTTCACGTTTTCGCTCAAATTCCTTGTTGATGGTCTGGGTATAATCCATCAGGGTTTCGCTCGGAACCATGTCATTGTTGTAAACATTGAGCACAGCAAATTCAACATAACGTGTGATGATATAGCTACCGGGCATTTCCGGAACACCCACAAGATTATCAAAAATATTATTAAGTTCTTTCAGTTCGCTTGCCGACCACGACATGTTGCTGAACGCATCGATGTTGGCTGTCGCATACTTTCCGGCGGCACCGAGAAGTGCAACCAATTCGTTGGCATATTGTCCTTGGATTTCAGCGCCCATCCACCACTTGATAAATCGGAATCCTGCTTCTGCAGTACCTCTGGAAGCAGCGTCTTTCATAATAACACAGTAGCTGACAGAAGAAACAACCGAATTGTTAACTGTTCCGTCGTCATGCACAGTTCCGGGAATAGACGTGAAACTCCACAATCCTTTGATTTCAGGAGCAAATACGGCAAACTGATTATAGTTTGTAACATAGTCTCCAAGGAACACAGGCATTTCACCAGTTCGGAAGCGGTTAGGTGCATCATAGGTCAACGGGAAATTATATGTCGTATAATAAGAGCAGAAACGAGTAAAAGCATCTAGCGTCACATCTTCATTGAAAGAAATTGTCGTTCCGTTATTGGTATACAGCTCTCCGCCGTTTTGATAAATAAACGTATTCAAAATGGTAGGACGCTCTGTAGATTTTCCGATACCGACCAGATAGTTTTTACTGGAAAGAATCGGGAGAATCGCGTTGAATTCATCCCAAGTTGTCGGAACGTCGAGTCCCAGCTCAGCAAAAATATCTTTCCGATAAAACATAACATTGAAGCTTAATTTTTCAGGAATGCCATATACTGCGATATCTCCGTCAGGGGAGCCCACCGCTACGGTTGTCGGAACCCACGCGGATTCAGGAAAATATCCATAAAGCTCATCAAAGCCTTCATATTGACTTACATCCAACGTAGCACCGCGGACCGCATAGTTCATCGCGTCAGAGGAAGCAACATCCATCATAACATCCGGACCTACACCCGAAAACGTTGCCGGCAGAAGCGTTCCCGCTGTAACAAGCTTTAGGTTGATGGAGATGCCGGGATTTTCCTTCGCGAAGTTTTCATCGATAATAGAACGTATAATCTGCGTATATTCACGAGATACCGTTGTCCAAACATCGACCGTTACAATATCTTCACCTTCAACACTGGAAGCAAAGGAAGACTCATCTCTAATAAAGCTGTAGAAAAACATCTGTATTTCATACCATGCACTCCGGAAGAAATTTGCTTCCGCAGAGGGCAGTTCGCCTCCAGCAGGCTGGATGATAAAATAATCCAAGACAAGTGACTGCTGACTTAAATTGTTAAGCCATGTTCCAAGGTTTCCGATATACGTCTTTAACTGTGTAAAATTCTTCGCAATCTGTCTTTCGCTGTCTGAGGCCATCTTTTCCAGCGTGCGGGCTACATTTTCTATCGTAGCCGTACTGGAACTGGTCTTTCCGCTGATTTGCTGCATACGCTCAGAAACATCGAAAAGTCTTTGGGCAATCACTCCCATATCGGAAATCTCATCCGGAATTCTCTTATAATAGCTGTAGTCCATATACGGATCAGGGTCTGTGCCGGAAATCTGGAGGATTTTAATATAAATCTCATTGATTCTCGTCACGCAGTCGCGTATCTCCGAAATAATCTCACCGATATTGCCGAGATTGACTTCAAGCTTCAGCGTATGTTCCCCTTCGGAAAGATAAAATTCGAATTCAGTTTGACCGTCATTCAGAGCGCCCACTGACCAACCGCCGCCATACATAAATTCAAGATTGTTGGCTTCCTCAAAAGGAACCTCGCCATCAAGGTACAGGCGGCGTGAAACGAACAGCCCTTCAGACGCACTTTGAAGGAATCTGGTGTTGATCGTATAAAGACCTGCTTTTCCTTCCGGGATGACAAACTTCCACTCAATCCACTGTCCGACAGAAGACCATGTATAGCTGTTGCTGTTACCGCCGATCACATTGATCAAATTGGCAGCGGCACTTTGAGGACTGTTAATTGCAGAACTTTTATCATTTTGCGCATAAACCGTACTGGTGGAGGTAGCCGAGCAGAATTCCGCTTCCAAGAAGATGCTGAAATCTTCCGGCGCCTTTGTATAACCAGCAGCCTCGTTCATTGCCTTATATTCTTCATAAGTAATATTAGTCTTTCTCTCTCTAAGAGTAATGGTATCAAGAACCACAGGCTCTTTCTGTGCCTGAAGAGAGATGGTATTCTCTCCGGCTTCCAAATAGAAATAGAACTCATTGTTATAATACCCTGTCGGATCGGATACGGTATATTCCATCCACTCAGGTGCTTCTACCTTAGTAGGACGACGGTCATTTCCGCCGCTGTCTTTATCATATTCAATATCTACGATATTTCCGTATTCGTCACGCGTAACGGTAAGCCCAGACAAATCATCTTCCCAACGCTTGGTCATAAGAAGATTTCTGACCTCTGAAAAGGGGACCTCTCCGTTGATGCGAAGCGTTCTCTCAATATCCGATACTTTTGACTGGATCGGATAATAAGAAAGATCAATAGCATAGAGTCCGGACTCCGGAACCGTAACTTTCCATGTAACCGTTCCATCATTCGGCAAAAGCAGAACATTAGTCCTGCCGTCAAGCTCTTCCAGCACTTCCGTGCCCTCCGGCAGCGATGATTGCTCCGCATCTACCGCGTGAATCACAATCGGATCTCCTGTATAGTTCGGATAAGATCCGTATTTCGCCATATACTCCGCCCATGTGTCGTCACTGAGCATTTCGAGCGCTTCATCCGTCGTACTGCTTGTGTTTGATTCCCGTGTGGTAGTCGTTATCGGAGAGGCAAAAATGCCAAGCACAGTACCGGATATCATAACAACGCTGATCACCAGTGCGAAAATTCTCATCAGCTTTGAAAATCCCATAGACTTTCCTCCTAATTAATTATATTACAATTCGATCTTTCCATCAAACTGTCAATGCCGCTCCTTTAAAGCAATGAAAAAACAGCAGCATTCTTCGCTAATTACCTTAGTATTTTATCACTCAATTAATAAAAAATCAATAATTTTGTAAAGCACATTTTTTCTTTCTTTAACAAATCATTCTTTTTTGTATTTTCTGTTTTCCGAAACATTCTTCGACTCATGAAGTATTTTTTCTTTTTATTTTTCTTCGCCGCCATTTTATTTATCCGGATTTGATTCAAAGGTGTATTTTAAATTTACTTTTTTAAAATTTGAATTCATTTTTTTCTTTTGGAATAAAGAGCTTTTATTTCATTTAGAAAATTGTTTTATTTTCAAGTAAATAAAATTTAACAGCAGCAATGTTCACAAAAAAAAGAGTTAGAAGATATTCGCCCCTGATATTTATACAAAATGTACAAATATCAGGGGCGATTTTTTATTTTTTATCAAAAATGACAAAAAACAATCAAAGCTGAGAATCCAAACAAATTATCGCTATTTTTTCTAATAAATCATATTTTTCGCCATAAAAACAAACATTTAAATTAGAGTTCATTGAGAAGAATCAATAACTCCCGCAAATGAAATTCCATCCTCTTGATAAAACACGGCAAACTGCCCCGGAGTGACCGCACGAACTGGACGGTCAAATATGACTTCCGCCCAATCTCCCGAAATTCTCACTGTAGCAGGTTCCGGGTGGGCCGAATAACGGATTTTCACATCCGCACGAATCCCGTTATAGTTTCCCGGCGACAAATGCATAAAATTTAACGAATCGCAAATAAGCCGATCAGAAAATACAGCATCCTCAGCTGAAAGCGTCACCGTATGGGAAGCGGCGTCAATCGCTGAAACAAAGACAGGATGCCCAAGAGAAATGCCAAGTCCTTTTCTCTGCCCGATTGTATAATGAATAATTCCTTCATGCTCCCCAAGCACATTTCCGTCTTCGTCCACGAACTTACCTTTTGGAAAAGCGCCAATCGCGGCTTCAATATAAGAAGTATAGTCATCATTTGGGATAAAGCAAATTTCCTGACTTTCAGGCATTTCCGCAGAAGGAAGTCGCATTTGAAGCGCCTGAGACCGGATTTCCGTTTTGGGAATTTCAAAAAGAGGAAAATACAGCATAGAAAGCTGCTCCTGCGTCAATCGCCCCAAAACGTAACTTTGATCTTTGCGCTTATCAGCCGCTTTTATGATATAGTAACGCCCTGTTTCCGGATCCTTCCGCACTCCGGCATAATGTCCCGTCGCAACATAAGGAATATCAAGAGCACCGGCAAGTTCGCACAGCTTTGCAATTTTAACGAAACGATTACATACAACGCACGGATTCGGCGTTCTGGCATGTGCGTATTCCGATATAAAATTCTCAATTACAAACCTGCGGAAGCAGTCTGTACAATCCACAATATGCAGCTGCACGCCAAGCGCTTCCGCCGCTTTTTGAGCCGCAAAAACATCTGTATTGTCACTCATCTTCAACACAGCACCTTCAACAGAAAAACCACGGCGTCTTAGTTCTATCACGGCATAGGTACTGTCCACCCCGCCGCTCATTCCAAGCAGAATCCGATCACCCATTTTCACACTTCCCTTATTGATATTGTTCCGCAGCCGCCACCGCAAGCCTGTCGCACCGCTCGTTATAAGAATGCCCATTATGACCGCGTACCCATTCGAATGTCACCTTATGAACTTCAAGAAGCGCTGTCAGCTTCTCCCACAAATCAATGTTCAGCGCAGGTTTCCCGTCCCCTTTGATCCAACCTTTTGCTCGCCATGACCGAACCCACCCGAGGTTTATCGCATCCACAAGGTACTTGGAATCCGAATAAAGCGCGACCTCACATGGTTCCTTTAACGCCGAAAGTCCCGCAATCGCCGCCGAAAGCTCCATACGGTTGTTGGTTGTAGACGCTTCCCCACCCGATAATTCTTTTTCCAGCTTCCCGTAGACAAGGACACATCCCCATCCGCCCGGTCCGGGATTTCCTTTGCAGGCACCATCCGTATAAATCGTCACTTTTTTCATAACTGGCAACCTCTCATCCAAAACATCCGGACTTTTCCGACACTTTCGAATCTTTTATCTTTTTTCATCTTTTTCCCATCACATCATCGGCAAAAAATGCGCATGCAAAAGCCCATGAATCCCGCCAAAAAATAAGCATTGTCGCTCTTTGTTTTCTTGTTTACACAAAATTCCTGCGCGGAAAAACAATGATACTTGCCCGCCTCCGGGGCGCTCAGCCTTCATCAATGCAAACCGTTTTACCTGTATCCTGTGATTCTCTTGCCGCAAGTGCCGTACGTGTTGCAAAAAAAGCGTCTCCAGCAGTTACACGGCATTGTTCCTTCCCATTGATTTCCAGAATAAATTCCTCAAACAACTCCTTATCCGTATGCTCAAGCGGAAGCTCCCTGTCGCCATAGCGGTCGATAACATAGACATGTCCGCCTCTTATCTCAAGAATCCCCTCCGAGCCGACAAGCCTCAGCCGGTCATCGTCATGCGTCGGAGCTGTTCCCGGTCGCATGACATCAGCGGAAACGGACGCCATCCGTCCCCCTTCACATTCAAACAGACAAAGTGTAGAAGCCTCCATGGAACCATTTCCGGCATTGCAGGCCGTACTTCCGTATGCCGTGACGGAAACGGGAGAAAGTCCTCCGATCCGCTCGACCCATTCAATCGCGTGAATCGCAACCCAAGGGATCGTCCCGCCATAAAGCGTTCTGTCCGAATAAAACGCTTCCCGCCGCCCCATTTTATAGGATTTCTGCGCATTTGCAAGACGAATATCTCCGAGTTTCCCTGCTTTGATAAATCGGTATGCCGTTTCAAAATGAGGAAGATAATCAATCCCAAACATTCCGCAAAAGCAAACATTGTGCGTATCGGCGTATCGGGACTTTGCTTTCTCATACACGTTCTCAAGGTACAAAAGCGCCTCTCTGTCCGTTGCAACCGGCTTTTCACAGAAAACGCTGATACCCTCCTCCAGCGCAAATGCGGCAATTTCGGAATTTTTTGCCATCACCGTATTGACCACTGCAACATCCGGACGTGCATCAACAAGCATTTCCCTCCAATCTTCATAGATCTTTGGGGAAAATCCATATCGTTCAATCTCTTTTTTTGCATGGCCCAGAGAATCCTCCGGACACGCTGTGCAAATCCCCGCAAAATCCATCCCGTATTTTTTCGCTGTAGGAAGCGCATAGGCATAATGTCCTACCGTACCTATTTGTACCATTTTCATCGCCGCATTCCTCGCTTTCCGTTATGTTCCCTTTTTGATTTTATCCCAGTACTGCTTTGCCGCTTGTTCGGTTTTGTTTTCGCCGTAACTGTAGAACTTTGTATCTTTCAAATCATCCGGAAGATACTGCTGTTTGACATAGTGGTTTTCGTAGTCATGCGGATACCGGTAATTTTGCCCTTTTTCCGCCGCGTTTTCCCCGTCGAAATGAACATTCTGAAGCGCACGCGGAAAAGACATCCCTTTTCCCGAAGCCACCGCATCCATTGCCGCACCGCACGCCAAATAGGCGGAATTGGATTTCGGCGCCGTCGCAAGAAGCACGACCGCGTTGGCAAGCGGGATTCTCGCCTCCGGCATGCCAAGTTCCCTTGCGCTTTCCACACAGGCGCGTACAACCGTTGCCGCCGCAGGATATGCAAGCCCGATATCCTCGCTCGCCACAACCTGAAGCCTGCGGCAAACGGAAATCAGATCCCCTCCGGAAAGGAGCTTGGCAAGATAAAAGAGCGCGGCATCCGGGTCAGAACCGCGAATGGATTTCTGAAAGGCGGACAACAGATCATAGTGCCCGTCTCCATCCTTGTCAAAGCCGCTCATTCCCATAATTTCCGGTAAAAAATCCCGCACTGTCTGTTCTCCGATCTCATCATAAACAGCGGAAAGATTTTCATAAAGTCCGATCGCCCGTCTTGCATCGCCTGCAGCCGCAGAAGCAATCAAAGAAAGTGCGTCGTCGGAAAGCGTCACGTTCCGCTGCGTCTCCTCTTTCAAAAGCGACGCGGCACGCAAAACCGCTTTCTTCAGCTCCGGCAAAGCAAGCGGATGAAACTCAAATACCGCGCAGCGGGAAAGAACTGCCGGATAAATATAAAAATAAGGATTTTCTGTTGTGGACGCAATCAAGGTAATTCTGCCGTTTTCAATGTATTCTAAGAGAGATTGCTGTTGTTTTTTATTGAAATACTGGATCTCGTCAAGATACAGAAGAATGCCCTCCGAACCAAGCAGAGATTCACTTTCGGAAATGACCGCCTTCACCTCCGCAAGTCCCGCGCTTGTTGCATTGAGTTTATGAAGCGTTTTGCCGGCGGCTTTGGCAAGAATATTGGCGGCTGTCGTCTTTCCCGTACCGGAAGAGCCAAAAAAAATCATATTCGGAATATGTCCTGTTTTCAGCATTTTCGGAAAAATTCCATCTATACCGAACAGTTTCGGATCTCCCACCATTTCCTCAAAGGATTCGGGACGAATCCTGTCCGCGAGCGGCTGTTTGAACATATATCTCCTCCTCTGTTAACATGAAAATGTAG
>OODJ01000578.1_pt1 | contig 36166 bp, 36 predicted proteins | sample 1671611 | NCBI WGS metagenome assembly OODJ01 (sample SAMN06348174, study PRJEB24527) | human gut metagenome | biome: human gut; feature: ankylosing spondylitis patient; material: feces | host: Homo sapiens | place: China | collected 2015-10 | reverse complement strand
TCGTGGTGCTGGAGGTGGGCCTGGGCGGCACGCTGGATTCCACCAACGTCATCGAGAATCCGGAGTGCGCCGTGATCACCGCGCTGGGTATGGACCATGTCAGGGAGCTGGGCCCCACGCTGGCCGATATTGCCGCCGCCAAGGCGGGCATCATCAAGCCGGGCTGCCCGGTGGTGAGCTACGGCGGGGTCCCGGAGGCCGATGCGGTCATCCGGCGGGTGGCTGCAGAGCAGAATGCGCCCCTGACTGAAGTAGATTTCCACAACCTGCAGATCGACGGTGGAGATCTGGACGCAGTCACCTTTGATTTTGATGGGCTGGACGGGGTGCACCTGCCCCTCATCGGCAGCTACCAGCCCCGCAACGCGGCGGTGGCCATCACCACCCTGCGGGTGCTGCGGGCCAAAGGCTGGAACGTGCCGGAGGATGCCATCCGCACCGGATTGGAGACCGTGCAGTGGCCGGGCCGCTTTGAACTGCTGCGGCATGCCCCGGCCTTCCTGCTGGACGGCAGCCACAACGCCCACGGCATGCGGGCCACGGTGCAGAGCCTGAAGGACCGCTTCCCCGGCGAGAAGTTCGTGTTCCTGGTCAGCATCATGGCCGACAAGGATGTGGACGAGATGCTGCACCTGCTGGCTCCGCTGGCAAAGCAGTTCGTGACCGTGGCGGCCCACACGCCCCGTGCCATGCCGGCGGAAACGCTGGCGGAGCACATCCGGGCCTATGGCTGCCCGGCGGAGGCCGCAGGCAGCATCGAAGCCGGTGTGGCCCGGGCCATGGAGCTTGGCGGCACCGGGCCGGTGTGCGCGCTGGGCACCCTCTATTTTTCCGGTGACGTCCGGCAGGCATTTGCCGCGCAGACAAAAGGCTGACGCTGCACAATAGGATCCGATAAAAAAGAAAAAGCGGTGACCCGTGCAGGTTGGGTCATCGCTTTTCTTGCCCCTTGCGGGGCAGGCAGGGTAAATGATAAGAAGGTAAATGAAGAAAATAGCAGAAATCAGGGGACAAAGGCCGGATGGTAGAAGATGGGTACATTTGTATCCAACGAAATGCCTTTGTTGGATACAACATACCACGTTTGCCGGAAAATTACAAGAGGATTTTTAAATTTTTTGAACAAAACACACGGGAAATCGCATTTTTGTAGGAACGCACAAATTTGATGGAAAGTTCCCGGCAAACTGACGAACAAGCCCAAAACGGGCGGCAGACAGCCCCGCCGGGCGTGCAAAGACGATTCTTTACAACATGGGGCGGGTGTGTTAAGATGAATGCGTATGTAAAATCGAGGGGCCTGCGCACTGCGCAGGAAGAGCGCGGGCAATGCGGCCCGTGCAGGAGAGGAGTTCAATGATGCAGCAAACGGCACGCAGCGGGGAAAAAGCGCCGCTGTTCGGCGGACGGAAACCGCTGTTTACCCAATCACAATTGTTGAAGCTCACCTGGCCGCTGCTGGTGGAGCAGTTCCTGGCCGTGACGGTGGGCATGGCCGATACCATGATGGTGTCCCGCTGCGGCGAGGCCGCCATTTCCGGCGTCAGTCTGGTGGACATGATCAACAACCTGATCATCGTGCTGTTTTCGGCACTGGCCACCGGCGGTGCCGTTGTGGTGAGCCAGTTCCTGGGCGCAAGGGAGCAGAAGAGCGCCAACAAGAGTGCCGGGCAGCTGATCCTGCTCAGCGGCATCCTGGGCCTGGGCGTGGGGGTGCTGTGCTTTGTGCTGGCGCGGCCCATGATCCGGCTGTTCTACGGCTCCATTGACGCCGATGTGCTGGATGCCGGTACGTTGTACCTCAAGATTATTGCGGTCAGCTACCCGTTCCTGGCGCTGTACAACGCGGGCGCGGCACTGTTCCGCAGCATGGGCAACTCCCGGATCTCGATGCAGATCAGCGTGCTGATGAACATCATCAACATCGTGGGCAACGCGGTGTGCATCTTTGGCCTGAAAATGGGCGTGGATGGCGTGGCATGGCCCAGTGTGGTGTCCCGTGTGGTGGCGGCCGTGCTCATTCTGGGCAAGTGCTACCAGAAGGGCCACGCGCTGCAGGTGCCCAGGACCGTGCAGCTGGACGTCGGCATGACCCGGCGCATCCTAGGCATCGGCATCCCGTCCGCCTTTGAGAACAGCCTGTTCGAGGCCGGACGCATCCTGGTGGTGAGCATGATCTCCACGTTCGGTACGGTACAGATCGCTGCCAACGCGGTGGCCAACAATCTGGACGGCATGGGCGTCATCCCCGGCAAAGCCTTGAGCCTTGCCATGATCACCGTGGTGGGCCAGTGCGTCGGTGCGCGGGACTACGAGCAGGCCGTGCACTACACCCGCAAGCTCACTTTGTGGGCTTACCTGACCATGGGCCTGTTCAACGGGGCCATTCTGCTGTTTTTGCGGCCGCTGGTGGGCATCTATGAGCTGTCCGGTGCCACCATGGAGCTGGCCATCCAGCTTGTGACCATCCATGCGGGCTGCGCCATCTTTTTCTGGCCGCTGTCCTTCGTGCTGCCCAACGCTCTGCGCGCCGCCAACGACGTGAAATTTACCATGATCGTGTCCATCCTCAGCATGGCCGTGTGGCGGCTGGGCTTCAGCTATCTGCTGTGCGTGCGCATGGGCTGGGGGGCCGTGGGCGTGTGGATCGCCATGGTCATCGACTGGCTCTGCCGTGTGACCTGCTTTGTGACCCGCTTCCGCAGCGGGGTATGGAAAACCAAGTATCACGCATAAAACAAAAAGGGAGGACCCTTTGCATGAAACTCATCAGCTGGAATGTGAACGGCCTGCGGGCCTGCCTGACCCACGGCTTTGCCGACAGCTTTGCCGCGCTGGACGCCGATATTTTCTCGGTACAGGAGACTAAGATGCAGCCCGGTCAGGCGGATTTTGCCCCAGAGGGCTACACAGAATATACATACTCGGCCGAGAAAAAGGGCTACTCCGGCACGGCCTGCTGGTGCAGGCAGGTGCCGCTGGCCGTGACCACCGGTATCGGGCTGGAGGAGCATGACCACGAAGGCCGGGTGCTCACGCTGGAATACCCGGGCTTTTATCTGGTGAACTGTTACACCCCCAACAGCCAGGACGGGCTGAAGCGGCTGGACTACCGCATGACCTGGGAGGACGCTTTCCGCGCCTACCTGCTGGGGCTGGACGCGAAAAAGCCGGTGATCCTATGCGGCGACCTGAACGTAGCCCACACCGAAATGGACATCAAGAACGCAAAGACCAACCGGATGAGCGCAGGCTTTACCGACCAGGAGCGGGCCAAGATGACCGAGCTGCTGGCGGCCGGGTTTGCCGACAGCTTCCGGGTGGTGCACCCGGATGAGGTGAAGTACAGCTGGTGGAGCTACCGTTTCCATGCCCGCGAAAAGAATGCGGGCTGGCGCATCGACTACTTTATCGTCTCGCAGCGCATCGCAGATAAGATCCGCGCCGCCGAGATCCACAACGAGGTGTTCGGCTCGGACCACTGCCCGGTGGAGCTGGACATTGACCTGTAAAGGAGAAGCTATGCTCAAGAATTATCTGCTGGTGTTTTTCATCTCCATGGTGCCCATCGTGGAGCTGCGCGGAGCCATTCCCATTGGGCTGGGTCTGGGGCTTCCGGCACTGCCCACCTACTTTTTGTGCGTGCTGGGCAACATGCTCCCGGTGCCCTTTATCTACCTGTTTGCCCGGAAGTTTTTGATCTGGGGCTACCATAAGCCCCTCATCGGGCCCATCTGTCGCTTTTGCATCAACAAGGGCGAAAAGGGCGGCCGTGCACTGGAGGCCAAGGCGGGCCGCGGCCTGACCTTGGCGCTGCTGCTGTTCGTGGGCATCCCGCTGCCGGGCACCGGTGCCTGGACCGGCACGCTGGCGGGGTCCATCCTGGATATGAAGTTCAAGGATGTGCTGGTGGCCTGCATGGGCGGCGTATTGCTGGCCGGGATCATCATGGGTCTGGCCAGTGCGGGCCTGCTGGGTGCGTTGAGCGGTCTGTTTGCCGTGGGCTGATGGCCCAAACCTGCCGCCGCTTTGTCGTGGAAATTGCCCATAGCATTTCTGCCCCGAGTGTGCTAGAATGAACAAGATGTGTTTGAATACAGCGGTCTGCGTGCAGCAGCCCGCCCGGAAAGGAAACGATGATCATGGATCAGGGACTGAATCAGAAGATCGACGCGTACATCGCGGAAAACAAGGAGCAGCTGCTGCAGGACATTGCCGCGCTGGTGGCCATCGACAGCGTGGAGGGCACCCCGGAAGAGGGCGCACCCTTCGGCAAGGGCCCCCGTGCCGCACTGGACAAGACGCTGGAGCTGGCAGCCGGCATGGGCCTTGCCACCCGCAACTGCGAGAACTACATGGGCTACGCAGAGCTGGCCGGTGCCGATCCGGAAAAGTATCTGGCCACCATCTGCCATGTGGACGTGGTGCCGGTGGGCAACGGCTGGACGGCCGACCCCTTCAAGATGCGCATCCAGGACGGCTGGCTGCTGGGCCGCGGCGTCTCGGACGACAAGGGCCCTATGGTGGTTGCCCTGTACGCCCTCAAGTTCCTCAAGGAGCAGGGCTATGAGCTGCGCTACCCCATCCGCGCCCTGATCGGTGACAACGAAGAGACCCACATGCAGGACGTGGAGTACTACCTGAAGAATTACCCGGCTCCGGTGTTCTGCTTTACCCCGGATGCCGAGTTCCCGGTGTGCAACGGCGAGAAGGGCCACTTTGGCGGCAAGATCGTCAGCCCGGTGTGCAACGGCGTGATCTGTGATTTTGAGGGCGGCGTGGCCAACAATGCCGTGCCGGACCGTGCCAGCGCCCTGCTGCACACCGACATCACCAAGCTGAAGAACGCCCCCAACATCACGCTGGAGCCCGCCGGGGAAGGCTGCGTGCGGGTGCGCGGCTGGGGCAAGGCCGGCCATGCCGCCATGCCGGAAGGCACCGTGAATGCCATTGGTCTGGTGGTGAACTACCTGCTGGACAATGGCCTGTGCAATGAAGCCGAGCGCGCCTATCTGGAAGCCCTGCGCAAGCTGCACGCTTCCACCGCCGGTACCGGCCTTGGCATCGACTGCGCCGACGGCCCCTTCGGCCCGCTGACCATCATCGGCGGCCGCATTTATATGGAGGAGGGCCGTCTGGTGCAGACCATCGACAGCCGCTTCCCCACCTGCACCGACGGCGACAAGCTCGCCGCACAGGTCACCGCAGCTCTGGGCAGCGGTGCACAGCTGCAGGATGTGGACGCTGCCGAGCCCTTCTACATTGAGGCCGACAGCCCCGCCATTCAGGCCTGCATCAGCACCTACAACGAGGTGACCGGCGAGGACGCCAAGCCCTTTACCATGGGCGGCGGCACCTATGCCCGCCATTTCCCCTATGCGGTCAGCTTTGGCCCCGAGCATGTGGACCTGCCCCTGCCGGAGTTCGGCGGCCCGATGCACGGTGCCAACGAGGCGGCTCCCATCGACAAGCTGCTGGAGGCTGTGAAGATCTACATCCTGGCGCTGCTGCGTCTGGAAGAGATCGACTTCTGAGGGGATGCTCATGAAGATCCTGGTCATTGACGGGCAGGGCGGCGGTCTGGGTAAACAGCTGGTAGCGGCCCTGAGCGCCCGGTGCCCCCAGGCCCAGCTCACAGCCGTGGGCACCAACAGTCTGGCCGCCAGTGCCATGCGCAAGGCGGGCGCGGTGCGCACCGCCACCGGCGAGAACGCGGTGGTGGTCAACTGCCGCCACGCGGATATCATCGTGGGGCCCATCGGCATCGTGATCGCGGATGCCCTGCTGGGCGAGATCACCCCCGCCATGGCCGCTGCGGTGTGCCAAAGCGGGGCCAAGCGGGTGCTGATCCCGGTGAACCATTGCGACAACTACATCGTCGGCGTGCCGGAACAGCCCATCGGTGATCTGGTGGCCGCTGCAGTGCAGAAGGTGACCGACCTGTGCGGCGGAAGCTCCTGCTGACCTTAGAAAACTGAAACGACAACACCCGCCGGGTGGCTTCTGCAGCAGCAGAAGGCCCGGCGGGTGTTTTTGCGTTGATGGATGCTCAGATGAGGCCGTTGTCGGCGCAGAAGTGGTAGATGCCGTCCTCGGCACAGGAGCCGCAGAGGTGGGTGGCAGCGGCCTTGAGGTCGGCAGAGCCGTTGGCCATGGCCACACAGGTGCCCACGGCCCCGAACATCTCCAGATCGTTGTTGCCGTCGCCAAAAGCCATGGCGTCGGCCTTGTCGATGCCGTAGGCCTGCAGCACGGCCGCGATGCCGTTGCCCTTGCCTCCGGCAGTGGGGATGATGTCCACGGCCCGGTCCCACCAGGCGGCGATCTTGGCTCCGTGCACATCCTGCAGGATGCGGCTGTACTCGTCCTTCCGGCCGCCCATCATGATCTGGTACACGGTGCCAGAGGCAATGGTGTCAAAGTCGGGCGTTACCGGAACGGGGATCTTGGCCACGGCAAAATAATCGTCCAGATCCTGCTCGTTGCCGTTGGCGGCAAGGGTGCTCTCGGTGGCCACGCACAGGGGGCGGCCCAGGGCGGCGGCGTTCCGGCGCAGCGTGCGCACGTCCTCTGCCGGGATGGGGCTGGCAAACAGCACCCGGTTCTTATCGTAGCAGTAGGCACCGTTGAAGGTGACCAGTACGTCAAACTGCACACCGGGGAAATCCCACAGTGGGACCGTCATGGGGGAGCGACCGGTGGCGATGGCCAGCCGGATGCCGTTTGCCTGCAGACGATGCAGGGTGTCCAGCATGAGCGGCGTCACCTGCTTTTTCTCCATGTCGATGAGAGTGCCGTCAATGTCGAAGAAGATGATCCTGGGTTTGCGCATAGAAAAGCTCCTTTCAGGCTTGTGTGGGGGCGGCAGGCTGGGCAGTACCTTCCCGCACCAGTGCAATGAATCCCTTCATCTGGGGGGTCAGCCATTTGTCCCGGTGGTAGAACAGCTGCCGGTGCATCTCCACCCGGCAGTCCGGTACGTTCAGCCGGGCCAGTGTCCCGGCGGCCAGTGCGGCACGCACGATGTATTCCGGCAAAAAGGAAAGGCCCATGCCCCGCTCCACCATCTGGCACAGCAGCGCGGCGCTGCCCAGTTCCAGATAGGGCTGCAATTGCAGGCCGTGGGCGGCCAGACACTGGTCCAGTGCATCGCGGTAGCTCATGCCCCGCTCGGTGAGCAGGAATTCCTGCTGCACCAGCTCTTCCAACGACACGGTGTCCCGGGCGGCCAGCGGATGCCCGGCGGGCGCGATGAAGCACACCGGCTCCGGTACGTCCACGGCCCGCACCAGCGTAGGCTGCAGCAGGGGATGGTCCAGCGTATAGGCCAGGTCTACCTGATTGGTGGTCAGCATCTGCAGCATGCCGTCGTCAGTGGCGGTGCAGAGCACCAGTTCCACCTGCGGGAACTGCGCGTGGTACCGCTGGAGCAGGTCGGGCAGAAAGGTGCTGCACACCGAGTCGGCCAGCGCGATGCGCAGCCGCCCGCTGATCTGCTGGGGCAGCTGCAGGGCGGCCTGCGCCTGCTCCACGGTGGCCAGCAGAGTGCGGGCGTAGCCCAGAAAGGTCTCACCGGCACCGGTCAGGCGCACGGTCTTGCCCACCCGGTCGAACAGGGGGGCACCCAGTTCCGCTTCCAGCTGGGCGATCTGGGAGGACACCGCCGACTGGGAGTAGCCCAGCTGCCGCGCTGTGCGCGAAAAGCTGTGCAGCTCGGCAATGTGCAAAAAGGTGTTGATGTTGCGCAGTTCCATAGCAGGCTCCTCAGCGGCGGGTGATGTCCCGCACGGTCAGCACGGGATCGTCTACAGTAAAGTGCACTTCCAGCCCGCCGAACTCCATGCCGTAGACCCGCGCAGGGTCGTGCTGGTAGGAGGGGCGGGGGTCGTTGGCCAGTACCCCGCGCAGGGCGTCGCGGTCGGCCTGCGGCACGGCGGCCCAGAGTTCTTCCGGGCAGGACACCTCCAACAGGTGGCGCCGGGTCTGGCCGGTAAAGCCCTCGGCAGCGTCCGGGTGACAGTCGGCGTAGGGGATATAGGGCTTGATGTCATAGATGGGGGTGCCGTCCATCAGGTCAGCCCCGCGCACCAGCAGGACGGGGCCCACCTCCGGGCGCATCTCGATGCCTTCCAGCTTCACGCTGGAAAGGCCTAAGGGGTTGGGCCGGAAGGGGGACCGGGTGGCGAACACGCCCATGCGGGTATTGCCGCCCAGACGCGGCGGCCGAACGGTGGGGGACCAGCTGTCCCGCACCGCGCCGGAGAACTGCCACACCAGCCAGATGTGGCTGAAATCCTCCAGCCCGCGCACGGCGTCGGCGCTGCGGTATTCCGGGGTAAAGATCACCTCGCCCCGCAGGCTGTCCACCAGCCCGCTCTGCCGCGGGATGCCGAACTTGGTGGGAAAGGCGGTGTGGATGTGGGCAATGACCTTCAGGGTCATCTCTTCGGGTGCTATGGGCATAGGACGCTCCTTGTTCAGTAGATTTTTTCGATGACGGTCTCCGGCGGGATGCCGTACCGGGTGCGGAAGGCCGCCAGTTCCTGCGGGGTGCGGATGAGCTGGACGTCCTCAAAATGGCCGTCCGGGTGCACAAAACCGGCCACCTGCTCCCCGGTGCAGATGCTGCACCGCAAAGCGGGCCGCTGCACGGCCGGGTCGTAGGCGGCAGACGGTTTCTTTTTGGAAAAGAACATGGCAGACCCTCCTTATGATAGGTTATAAACCGCGGCAGAAGCCCACGGCCCGGCCCTCAATGCGGATCTCGTTCAGCTGGGGACCGGTGTAGACCATGGGCGGGCAGACGGCGGCGTTGTCGGCCAGCAGCATCACAGTGTCGCCCTGCCGGTGAAAATGTTTGAGGGTGGCTTCCTCGCCGATGCGCACCGCGGCGATCTCGCCCTGCTCCACCTCCGGCTGGCAGCGGATGCAGACGATGTCGCCGTCGCAGATGGTGGGAGCCATGCTGTCGCCGTGGCAGGTCAGTGCAAAGTCGGCATGCCATGCCGCCGGAACGCCGATGTACTGCTCGATGTTCTGCTCGGCGGTGATGGGGGTGCCGCAGGCGATGGAGCCCACCAGCGGCACCATGGCCATGGCGGGCAGCGGCTCAAAGCCCGGCGGCGGGCAAGGCACGTCCAGCCCCAGCAGATAGGCCGGGGTGGTCTCCAGTGCCGCGGCCAGCTCTTCCAGCTTTGCCTGCGGGATGTCGTTGACCCCTTTTTCCAGCTTGGTGATGGAGGATTTGGAGCGGTATCCCATGCGCTGGGCCAGCTGCTCCTGCGAGAGGCCCAGTTCTTCGCGCCGCAGCCGGACGCGGGTGGAAAGTTCGGACATAGACGCCTCCGTTCAAAAACGAATGGTTGTGCGGTGAAATGGGTGCTTCTGGAGGCAGTATACCAGAAAAGTGGGCAAAAATCAACTTTTTTCGCGTGATTTTTGAAAATCGGTTGACAGACAATCAACTTGCGACTATACTACAACCAAAGATTGTTGAGCAACGTGAAACCGACAAAAAGGGAGCGGAGAACATGGCCAATACCAGACTGATCGAAGAATACATCCGCGACAGCGGCTACAAGCTGCGGCATGTGGCCCGCGCGCTGAACATCAGCGAGAGCGCGCTGCACAGCAAACTGCAGGGGCAGACCCAGTTCAAACTGAACGAAGCCGAAAATCTGTCGGCGATGCTGGGAATGACGATGTCGGAGCGGGATGCCTGCTTTTTTGACACCCAGAACCGCTATGAGCGCAGCCTGGCCGCTGCAGAAAGGAGAAAGCCGAAATGACAAAACAACAGCGTGATGCCACCCGCAGCGCCCTACTGGCCTATGGCCGGCGGCAGTGGGCGCGGTCGCCGGTGAACCGCCAGTGGGAAAAGGCCATTGAGGACAGCATGGCCTATTACAAGGAAGCGGATCCCATCCGGGCCGATCTGCTGCAGCTGCGCTATCTGCAGCACCGCAAGGAGGCCGACGTGCTGGAACAGCTGCACATCGGCCGCACGACCTACCAGAAAGCGGAACTGGACCTGCTGAGCACCATTGCGGTGTATGCCGCCCAGAACGGTGCCTTCAACTGAAGAGATGCTGATAAAATCCCATTGATTTCCGCAGCAGGAAGTCGGTGGGATTTTTGCGTCGGAAGAAAACTGCCGCGACCCGGCCAATGGAGCGGATCAATAAAAACATGCCTCGTAATATCTAAAAAATACAATAAAATGTTGAAAATGACTGTAGTAGTTGCTATAATGACAATGCGGATAAAAAGAGAACATGATATAGCATAATAATCCGCTTCCTGCATTTGCGGGATTGCTCCAATGATTTAGCACAATGAGGGATTTTCCCCGCATTTGCGGGGGGTAACAGAAGAAAAACAGAGTAAAAATCGCTGAAAAAACGTGAAAGTCCTGTTTATGGGATGACATGTCTGTTATTCTTTGCTTGTCAGAAAAACACCGGCTGCCAATGGGAACGATGCTTTGGAGGTGGAACGATGAAACGACCGGAACGATCCTGCAAGGTACGGCGTTTTGCAGGCAAAACAGACCCGGACAACAGCAGTCTGTGGCTGCCGCTCTGGATGCATCTGCGGGACACAGCAGGCATTATGCGGTTTCTGGTGCAGCAGTGGCTGCCGGAAAGTGTGCGGCAGAACCTGGATCTGGACGAGGAACTGCTGACCCGGACTGTCGTTTTTCTGGGGTGGGTGCACGATATCGGGAAAATCACGCTGGCCTTTGCCGGCCCGATCATGAGCCTGCTGCCGGAGGCAAAACAGCGGTTGGAGGAGGATACCGAGCTCCGCTGGAACGAGCAGGAAAAGAAATTTTCCCACCATGCGCTGGCCGGGGAGGCGATCCTGCGGGAGCTGGACTGCCCGGAAGGGTTGGCCTCGATTGTGGGGGCGCACCACGGCAAGCCGCAGGAGGCAAATAATGTTCTGGACCAGCTGGAGGATGGAGTGTACGAAACGAACTACTGGCCCAAAGGACGGAAAACATTCTGGTGGAGCTGCTGGCAGGAACTGTTCGATCACGCCCTGCAGGAAAGCGGATTTTCTGACGTGAAAGAGCTGCCGGAGCTGTCGGTCCCGACGGAACTCCTTCTGACCGGCCTGCTCATCATGGCGGACTGGATCGCCAGCAATCCCCGGTATTTCCCGCTGATCCCGGTAGAGGAACTGGGCGACGAGAGCCTTTATCCGGCCCGCGTGGAACGGGCATGGCAGAAATTTGCGCCGACCCTTCCCTGGGAAGTGCAGGAGGCCGCAGCGGACCCGGCAGAGTTCCGGGAGCGGTTCGGCTTTCTTCCGAACGAAGTGCAGCAGGCTATGCTGGAGGCTGTGAACAACGCACAGGAACCGGGCATTTTTATTCTGGAAGCCCAGATGGGCGCGGGCAAAACCGAGGCCGCACTGGCAGCGGCGGAGGTTCTGGCACAGCGCTGCGGGGAGGGCGGCATCTTCTTTGGTCTGCCGACCCAGGCCACCGCCAACGGTATTTTTGGGCGGCTGCTGGACTGGGCGCAGAAACAGTCGGATGGGCTGGAACACTCCATCCAGCTGGCGCACGGCATGGCGCAGCTGAATACAGACTATTTGAAATTGCAGCAGGAGCCGGTGCCGGTGGAGGATGACGCCGACGACCCGGAGGAACGGGTGATGGTGCACCAGTGGTTTCAGGGCAGCAAACAGGCGCTTCTGGCCAACTTTGTCATTGGCACGGTGGATCAGCTGCTGATGGCGGCCTTGCAGCAAAAACATGTGATGCTGCGGCATCTCGGTCTGGCGGGCAAGGTGGTGGTGATCGATGAGTGTCATGCTTACGACGCCTACATGAATTGTTATCTGGACCGGGCACTGAACTGGCTGGGAGAGTACCGGGTGCCGGTGATCCTGCTTTCGGCCACGCTGCCCGCCAAGCGGCGCACCGAACTTGTGACCGCATATCTCAACCGGAAAACGCTGCCGGATGCACCCTGGAAAACCTGCCGCGGCTACCCGCTGCTGACCTGGACGGACGGAGACCAGGTGCAGCAATGCGAAATTCCGCTGCACACACCGCCGCACCGGGTGACGATGGAATCCCTGACGGAGGAACATCTGCCGGAAATGCTGCAGAACGCGCTGCGGGAGGGTGGCTGTGCAGGCGTGATCGTCAACACGGTGCGGAAAGCGCAGGACCTTGCGGCCCGCCTGCGAGAAGAACTGCCGGAATTTGAAGTGCTTGTGTTCCACGCACAATTCCTGATGCCTGACCGCGCCGAAAAGGAACAACGCCTGATGGAGCGCATCGGCAAGCGCTCGACCCCGGCGCAGCGCGACCGGCTGATCGTGGTGGGTACGCAGGTGCTCGAGCAGTCACTGGATATCGATTTCGATTACATGATTACGGAACTGTGCCCGATGGACCTGCTGCTGCAGCGCATCGGACGGCTGCACCGGCATCCGGGCCGGGCGCGTCCGCAGCCGGTGCAGGAAGCCCGCTGTGCAGTGCTGGACACCGGGACCGGGGAATTTGACGAGGGCAGTGCAGCCATCTATGGCGAATGGCTGCTCGGACGTACCCGGAAGCTTCTGCCGCAGGAAGTGCAGCTGCCTGCGGATATCGCCCGGCTGGTACAGGACACCTACGGCTGGGAGCCGGACTGCCTGCCCGCAGACCCGCAGAGCACAGCGGCACGGGGAACATATGAGCTGGAACAGGCCAAGAAGCAGCGCAGCGCCAAGGCCTTTGCCATTTCGTCGCCGAGAGCATGCGGTGATGCGCTGGACGACTGGATGAATGAGGTCGGGGCGACCAGCGACGCCGGTGCCCGTGCCGCTGTGCGCGACGGCGACCCGTCCATTGAGGTGCTGGTCATGATGCAGGACGGCGCAGGCAATGTCCGCTTCCTGCCCGGAGAGGGAGAAGCAGCCGGGCCCTGTGTAGCGGTGGACCAGCCCCCGCAGCCGGAAGAAGCCTTGCGGATCGCGCGGCAGAGGCTGCGTCTGCCGGGGTACTTCAGCAAGCGATGGAGCGTGCAGCAAACCATTGACGCGCTGGAAGCCGAGACCCGGAAGCATTTTGCGGCATGGCAGCTCTCCCCGCTGCTGCGCGGGGAACTGGTCCTGCTGCTGGACGAGCGCCGCACGGCACACCTTGCCGGGCAGGTGCTGCACTACGACCGTGAGAACGGCCTGACCTATCAGAAGGAGGATGAGGATGGAGACGATGGAGTTTAACCTGCTGCAGGAACGGTGGGTCCGGGTGCGGACCCAGGACTGCACTGTGCAGGAAGTCTCGCTGACCGACGCCCTGCTCCATGCACACGCGTATGTGGACCTTGCGGGCGAGATGCCCACACAGGACGCCGCCATGCTGCGGCTGCAGCTGGCGGTGCTGCACACGGTGTTCTCCCGCGTGGATGGGAACGGTGTACCGGCACCGTTTGAAGAAACCGAGGACGCCCTGCTGCGCTGGAGCGAACTGTGGCAGTTGGGGCACTTCCCGGAACAGCCGATCCGGGATTATCTGGACAAATGGCAGGACCGTTTCTGGCTGTTCCACCCGGAGCGCCCCTTCTGGCAGGTGCCGGAAGCGAAGATCGGCAGTCCATTCGGAGCGAAAAAGCTGAACGGAGAAGTGTTTGAAAGCGAGAATAAAAGCAGCCTATTTTCTGCCTGTGCGGGAACAGGAAAGGAAAGCATGGACTACCCGCAGGCTGCACGATGGCTTGTGTCTTTAAACAATTATGACGATGCGGCGGCTAAGAAAAAGGCAAAAGACCGGCCGCTGCCGTCGATGGGGCCGGGGTGGCTCGGCCGGATCGGTGTGATCTATGTAAAAGGCAGCAATCTGTTTGAAACACTGATGCGGAACCTGATGTTCCTGCAAGATGGCGGAGAGCTCTGGGAACCGGATGTTCCGTGTTGGGAGCTTGAGGATGCAAGAAGCGGCGAACGAACTGAGGTGGCATGCCCGGATAACTTTGCGGAGCTGATGACGATGCAGTTCCGAAGGGCCCTTTTGGAGCGGAAGGAAAACAAAGTTGTGGGCTATACGGTCTTGGGAGGAGACTTCTTTGATTCCACGAATGCATTTGCAGAACCGATGACGCTCTGGAATAAAAAAGAGGACAAAAAGACAGGGCTGGTGTATTACGATCCGCGGAAACATGAGATGGGAAAACAGCTCTGGCGGGAGTTTTCCGCTATCAGTGATAGGGGCGGCCATAAACCCGGCGTGATCTGGTGGAATACCTATTTGCAGGGCCGGAAATTGCTGAGCAGAAAAGAAATTCTACAGGTTTGTGCAGTTGGGGTGGAATACGGAGCGCAAAGTGCCTCCATGAAAGATTGTTACACAGATGCGCTTTCGATGAATCTTGAACTGCTAAATGAATTGGGCCGTACATGGCAGATCTGTGTTGACGATGAGGTGAACAACTGTGAGCAGGCTGCACGGATCGTGGGTCGTCTGGCACAAAACCTGGCCCTTGCGGCAGGGGACAAGAACGACACCGGTGCCGAAGCCGCCCGCGCGCAGTTCTATTTTGCGGTCGATCAGCCGTTCCGGCGGTGGCTGCAAGGCATTGACCCGGAGACGGATGAACCGGTCGAGAAGGCGGTCGAGTGGCAGGAGCAGGCATACCGGCTTGCGGCAGAATTGGGCAGACAGATGGTGGAGCAGGCGGGGACCGCTGCATTCATCGGGCATCGCATTCCGGATAAAAAGAATCGGGAAAAGAGTTATCTGTATACAGCGCCCAAGGCCTACAACAGCTTTCTGTATGATTTGCGGAAGCTGTACCCGAAACAGGATGAAGGAGGGACAGAATGAAAACCAATGAGGTGAAAGCCTGCGTGACACAGCAGCTGCGTCGGCTGCAAGTTCTGCCGGAGCCGCAGAGACGGGCCGAGCTTGCCGAGCTGCGCCGGGGCGTGGGGCGTCAGCCCGGAGACCTGCCTGCGTTGTGGGGCGCTCTGCTGGCCGACATGCCGGAGCAGCTGCAGGGCAGCAATGGCCCGTCAAAGGCGGAATGGGCCGTCTATACGGCGTTGACCCTGTTTGCCCTGCACCAGCAGGGGGAAGCCGGTGTTTCCATGAACCAGCCGGGCAGAACGCTGGGCGGTGCAGTGCGGCAGCTGGCCGAAAAAACGGCTGCCGGGCAGGACTGGACCGAGAGCAGCGTGCTCCGGCGGTTCAACGCACTGGCAACGGCGGATTCCATGCCGGAAGTCTCGCACCACCTGCGCGGGATGATCCAGCTGCTGCGGCGGGAAGAGATCCCGCTGGATTATCCGCAGCTGGCCGAGGATCTGTATCAATACCAGTTTGTGGACGGTGCGCCGAATGTCCGTTTGCGGTGGGGCCGGGACCTTTATGCGAGCCCCACGGAGAAAACCAAAGAGAACGAAAAGGAGAATTGAAATGGATACCAAACGCCTGTATGTTGATTTTCATGTTCTGCAGACCGTGCCGCCCAGCTGCGTCAACCGCGACGACACCGGCAGCCCCAAGACCGCTGTCTATGGCGGGGCCGTCCGTGCCCGGGTGTCCTCGCAGGCGTGGAAGCACGCCATGCGCGTGATGTTCACCGGGGAAATGAGCGATGCAGTTGAGACCGGTTACCGCACCAAGAAGGGCACGGATCTGGTGGCAAAGCAGATCAAAGCCCTTGCTCCGGATGCGGATGCCTTCAAGCTGACACAGGAAATCTTTAAGATGCTGAAGATCAAGGCTGACGAGGATGGCACCAAAGCATTGTTCTTCCTGAGCGATGCACAGGCAAAGGCGCTGGCAAAGCTGGCGGTGGAAGGCTGCAAGGACAAGAATCGGTATAAGGAGGCTTTGAAAGAGGCTCCCTCTGCGGACATGGCGCTGTTTGGCCGCATGGTGGCAGATGACCCGTCGCTGAACTACGACGCTGCCGCACAGGTGGCCCACAGCATCTCCACCCACACCGTGCAGAACGAGTTCGACTATTTCACCGCCGTGGACGACTGTGCCCCGGAGGACAACGCCGGTGCCGGGCATCTGGGCACGGTGGAATACAATTCCGCCACCCTGTACCGCTATGCGACGGTCAATGTTCTGGAGCTGGTGCGCACGCTGGGCGCAGAGCAGGCGGCACAGACGGTCCGGGCGTTCGGTGAGGCGTTCATCCGCTCCATGCCCACCGGCAAGCAGAACAGCTTTGCCAACCGCACTCTGCCGGATGCCGTTTACGTCACTCTGCGGCAGGACCAGCCGGTGAACCTCTGCGGTGCCTTTGAAAAGCCGGTGCGCAAGAGCGAAGAAGGCTATGCAGAACCGTCCAAGATGGCGCTGAAACAGTATGCAAAGGAACTCTACAATACCTTTGCAGAGGTGCCGGAGCAGAGCTTTACGGTGGGTACCGGGCTGGAAGAACTGGCACAGCCCATGCCGCTGAACACCATGCTGGCGGTACTGGAAAAGGCCGTAGAGGAGAAGCTGTCCGGGAATGAGGTGTGACCATGGCGACCTTATTGCTTCGGCTGGCTGCACCCCTGCAGTCCTGGGGTTCGGACTCCAAGTTTGAGACCCGCAAGACCGACCGGGAACCCACCAAAAGCGGCGTGGTCGGCCTGTTGGCGGCGGCGCTGGGGCTGCGCCGGGACGACACGGAGGGCCTTGCCCGGCTGAACGGCCTGCGCTTTGCCGTGCGGGCGGATCAGGAGGGCAGCCTGCTGGTGGATTTTCACACCGCCAAAAGCCGGGACACCTCCTATGTGACCTACCGCCACTATCTGCAGGACGCCGTTTTTCTGGCAGGGCTGGAAAGCGAGGACGAAGCTCTGCTGCGGGAGCTGGAAGCGGCTCTGCGGCACCCGGTCTACCCGCTGTATCTGGGGCGGCGCTCCTGTCCGCCCACCCTGCCGCTCTGTCTGGGCATCCGGCAGGGGAGCCTGCTGGACGTCCTCCGGACGGAACCCATGCAGGGACGAAAACCGGAAACAGGGAAGCTGCGCATCGTGGCCGACGCCGACCCGGCAGACCCTGCGGCAGTGCCCCGGCAGGATCTGCCGGTGTCCTTCAGCCCGGTGCACCGGCAGTACGGGTTCCGACCGGTGCGGGAATGGCGGCTGGACCGGCCGGAAATGCCGGAACCGACGGAGCACGACCCCATGGCGGAATTGCAGAATTGAGGTGAGATGCAATGTATTTGTCCCGCGCAGAACTTGACCCCACCCGCCGCAGTACCATGATCGCGCTGACTTCTCCACAGAAGTTCCACGGCGCGGTGGAAAACTCGTTCTCCGGCGAACGACGCCGCAGGCTGTGGCGGCTGGACAGACTGAACGGAAAACTGTATCTGCTGCTGCTCAGCGAGGAGCTCCCCGACCTGACCGGACTGTGTACACAGTTCGGGACGGGAGCCGCGCCGGAAACGCGCCGCTACGAGCCGCTGCTGGAACGGGTGACCCCGGGCAGCTGCTGGCAGTTCCGTCTGACGGCAAACCCGACCCGTACCCGGAAAGACCCGGCGGACCCGCTGGCGCGGGGTGCCCTGAAGCCCTGCTATCTGGAAGCGGAGCAGGAACAGTGGCTGCTGGAGCAGGCCGGGAAGCACGGCTTTGCCCTGACGGAGGGCGCTTTTCAGGTGACCCGGAAACAGACCTGTCACTTCCGGAAGAACGGAAAGCGGCCGGTCACGTTGCTGGCGGTGACCTATGAGGGCATCCTGCAGGTGACCGACCAGGAAGCGTTCCGGGAGATGCTGTGTCAGGGCATTGGCCGCGGCAAAGCCTACGGCCTTGGCCTGATGACCATCCTGCACGGAGGAAGCAGCCATGGATGATGTGCCGGGCATGATCCGCCCTGATCTGCAGGCGCTGCCGCAGGTCCGGGACCGGATGACCTTTCTGTACCTGGAACACTGCACGCTGGGCCGTCAGGACGGTGCCATCACGGTGACGGATGAAAAGGGTATCGTTCAGATCCCGGCGGCGGGCATTTCGGTGCTGCTGCTCGGCCCCGGCACCCGTGTGACCCACCGTGCCATGGAGCTGATGGGAGACACCGGCGTGGGTGCGGTCTGGGTCGGGGAGCACGGCGTGCGCTATTATGCCCACGGCCGCCCGCTGACCACCCATTCCCGGATGCTCATCCGTCAGGCGGAACTGGTCAGCAACCACCGGAAGCATCTGGATGTGGTGCGCAAAATGTATCAGCTGCGTTTTCCGGAGGAGGACGTCTCCCATCTGACGATGCAGCAGCTGCGCGGCCGGGAGGGCAGCCGTGTGCGGAACGTCTACCGCAAGGCGTCCAAAGAAACTGGCGTGCCGTGGAGCGGGCGGCTGTACCGCCCGGAGGATTTTGCATCCGGGGATCCAGTCAATCAGGCGTTGTCTGCTGCGCATGCCTGCCTGTACGGGCTGGCCCATGCGGTCATTGTGGCGCTGGGGTGTGCGCCGGGGCTGGGATTCGTGCACGTCGGGCATGAGTGCTCTTTCGTGTACGACATTGCCGACCTATACAAGGCGGAGGTAACCATCCCGATCGCATTTGAGGTGGCGGCGCAGGCCCCGGAGGACCTGCCTGCCGTCGTGCGCCGCCGTGTCCGGGATGCTATGGTGGAGCATCATATTCTGGAACGGATGGTCCACGACATCCGCTGGCTGCTGCTGACCGAAGAGGAACAGACGGAAGAGCCGGATGTGGTTTACCTCTGGGATAACAAGGTCGGTGCGGTGTCAAACGGCATCAATTACTTTGACCGGGAAGCGGGTGAGGAGCCATCGTAGTTCTGACCATGACCAACTGCCCGCCCCGCCTGCGCGGCGACCTGTCCAAGTGGCTGTGTGAGATCAACACCGGCGTTTATGTGGGCAATGTGAGCAGCCGCGTCCGGGATGCAGTGTGGGACCGTGTCTGCCAGAACCTGAAAAACGGGCAGGCGACACTGGTCTACACGGCGGCAGGGGAGCAGCGGATGGAGTTCCGCACCCACAACACCAGCTGGGAAGCTGTGGATTTTGACGGCATCAAGCTGATGCGCCGCCCGCTGCCCCAGACGCAGACCGAGGCGATGGACCTGAAACCGGGGTTCAGCAAGGCGGCAAAGTACCAGATGGCACAAAAAATGGCACAGCGGACTGCCCGAAAGCCCGGAAAAAACGATTACACGGTAATCGACCTGGAAACGACCGGCCTGCACGCGGCGACGGACTCGATCGTGGAGTATGGGGCCGTCCGGGTGCGGGACGGGCAGCCGACGGAAGAATTTTCGGCCCTGGTGCACCTGCAAACTCCGCTGCCTGCGGAGATCACGCAATTGACGGGAATCACACAGTCGGAACTGGAAGGCGGGATGGACGCGGCCGCTGCGCTGGAAGCATTTCTGGAATTTGTAGGCAAAGATGCTCTGGTGGGGTACAACCTGCAATTTGATCTGGAATTCCTGCGCGCGGCCTGTACGCGAAACCAGAAGCCGATACTGACCAACCGGAAGATCGACCTTTTGCCGCTTGCGCGGCGGAAGGTGATAGGCGTTGCCAACTTTAAGCTGCTCACACTGGTACGGCATTTTGGGCTGGCAGACAGGGTGGAGCACAGGGCCCTGCCCGACTGCCGCCTGACGCAGAGGCTCTATGCAAAACTGAATGAAACAGGCACAGGATGCAACTGAAATGGCCGATGCGATGGGATCTTTTTAGTCTTTTCCCCGCATACGCGGGGGTGATCCCGGAAAACAAGCACAGATTCCGCGATACTATGACTTTTCCCCGCATACGCGGGGGTGATCCCTCGCAATGGCAACACAGTCAGACCTTGGGCACCTTTTCCCCGCATACGCGGGGGTGATCCTCAACCCAAAGTGCCAAAAAAGGTGAAAATCCGCTTTTCCCCGCATACGCGGGGGTGATCCCTGACGTTATACGCGTAGCAAGTCCGCGTATAACTTTTCCCCGCATACGCGGGGGTGATCCCTGATGGTTTGCTCTAACAAAAGACAACGCATCCTTTTCCCCGCATACGCGGGGGTGATCCCAACGTACAGGTAGGGCCACACTTCCGGGTAAACTTTTCCCCGCATACGCGGGGGTGATCCTTACAAAAACAGCATTTACGCAATGGGGCTAAACTTTTCCCCGCATACGCGGGGGTGATCCCTACTATGCGATTTTGATGAAGGGAGGCATGACCTTTTCCCCGCATACGCGGGGGTGATCCCTCTAAGAAAGGAGGAAGCCCGGGAAACCGGGCCTTTTCCCCGCATACGCGGGGGTGATCCCTTTTCCACATTGTTAAACTTTAGCACAACAGACTTTTCCCCGCATACGCGGGGGTGATCCCTCATGGGAGCACTAGGAACCGCAGGAAGAATCCTTTTCCCCGCATACGCGGGGGTGATCCCCTACGATGATGACCATGTACCGGGCATGATACCTTTTCCCCGCATACGCGGGGGTGATCCCATACTTCGGATGATTTCGCGGTATCGACTGCCCTTTTCCCCGCATACGCGGGGGTGATCCCTCCAGCTTGTTTGCTTTGAATATCCCGGTAATCTTTTCCCCGCATACGCGGGGGTGATCCCACTGCGGCGGCTTTCTTGATATCCTTCAAAACCTTTTCCCCGCATACGCGGGGGTGATCCTTGAGCAGCGTATCAAAGAGTATCAGGCAAGTACTTTTCCCCGCATACGCGGGGGTGATCCCTGGCTTTGTCTCTGTGCTTCTCCTGTTTGGTACTTTTCCCCGCATACGCGGGGGTGATCCCCATAGAGCAGCGGCTGCAATCCATGGTAGAGGCTTTTCCCCGCATACGCGGGGGTGATCCACTCACCCTACGGGCAAGGGTTGCAAAGATACCTTTTCCCCGCATACGCGGGGGTGATCCCATCCCTAATACCCGCGTTACCACTACATGTTGCTTTTCCCCGCATACGCGGGGGTGATCCTGGATGTGCGACCAAACCAAATACCAACTCACACTTTTCCCCGCATACGCGGGGGTGATCCCGTCTCAGAAAGGCTTATGGGGGCCAACTACGCCTTTTCCCCGCATACGCGGGGGTGATCCCTTAAGAGATCTTCTCCACTGGCACATAGGGCACTTTTCCCCGCATACGCGGGGGTGATCCCCAAAATCAGATAAAGCGGCTGTGCCGCCAGTACTTTTCCCCGCATACGCGGGGGTGATCCCTGGAAAGCTACCTTGAAGCCTGCCGGGAAAAGCTTTTCCCCGCATACGCGGGGGTGATCCTGCGAGTCTGGTAGTCGGTAAGGTTGCGAGGGACTTTTCCCCGCATACGCGGGGGTGATCCCGCCGCCACTGGCACATTGGGCACAGGCGCACCCTTTTCCCCGCATACGCGGGGGTGATCCCTTAGACCAACATGATGTAGAAGTTTTAAAAGACTTTTCCCCGCATACGCGGGGGTGATCCCAGGAGATGGACGTTGTAGATCTGTATATGCAACTTTTCCCCGCATACGCGGGGGTGATCCTGTGACCATCAGCCAGCGCCACGCCGTGCCATACTTTTCCCCGCATACGCGGGGGTGATCCTAGCCAGCCAGACACGCAGCCGACCGGGCCGACCTTTTCCCCGCATACGCGGGGGTGATCCCGACTGGTTATGTGCCGGAGCTGCCTCAGCAGCCTTTTCCCCGCATACGCGGGGGTGATCCTAGGTTGTAGAACAAAAATCAACCCTTTTTGCCCTTTTCCCCGCATACGCGGGGGTGATCCCCCAAAAAAATAATATGGTTCTGCTGGACACAACTTTTCCCCGCATACGCGGGGGTGATCCCTGCCTGCCGTGTCCTCTGGTGAGAGGTATGCACTTTTCCCCGCATACGCGGGGGTGATCCCCGACTTTACTTTGTGCGTTCTTCGGCCCTTCTCTTTTCCCCGCATACGCGGGGGTGATCCCATGAATTATGCGCAAAATTTCTTTGCGCATAACTTTTCCCCGCATACGCGGGGGTGATCCCATAAGGGAGCAAAAGACAATGACAAGCACAATCTTTTCCCCGCATACGCGGGGGTGATCCCCTTGACATCCACCTCATAACCAGCGATGGTAACTTTTCCCCGCATACGCGGGGGTGATCCTAATCAGAGCGAACAAAACACGGGACAAAAAGTCTTTTCCCCGCATACGCGGGGGTGATCCCTACTCCTATGCACAGAGCTACTCGAAGCACTGCTTTTCCCCGCATACGCGGGGGTGATCCCCCATCTGTTTTAGCATGGATCCGCTGTTAAACTTTTCCCCGCATACGCGGGGGTGATCCCTATCCTGCAATAACCGCGAAGGTATGCAAAAACTTTTCCCCGCATACGCGGGGGTGATCCCATCACACAAAATAGTCCCGGGTGTCCCTGGGGCTTTTCCCCGCATACGCGGGGGTGATCCTCATAGCGACCCGCTCATTACGCGGTTGTATGCCTTTTCCCCGCATACGCGGGGGTGATCCCGAAACGAAGCGAGACCCGCTTCTCATTCCCATCTTTTCCCCGCATACGCGGGGGTGATCCCGGCTTCGGCCTGCTTAATGTCCTTCCAAACGGCTTTTCCCCGCATACGCGGGGGTGATCCCGGTATCAAATCCGCATGTGTTTAAGCCAACGTCTTTTCCCCGCATACGCGGGGGTGATCCTTATGCTTTCGGCTTCCTTTCGGGCCGCAACGGCTTTTCCCCGCATACGCGGGGGTGATCCCCGATACAGTATTCAGCGTATTGGTAAGGGTACCTTTTCCCCGCATACGCGGGGGTGATCCCGGACTGCTGACCGCAGATGACATCGCAGAGGTCTTTTCCCCGCATACGCGGGGGTGATCCCCCAAGACACCTCGCACGCCTTTTTACAAGTCTCTTTTCCCCGCATACGCGGGGGTGATCCTGGCTACCGGCCATCACGGCAGGCATAAGCGCACTTTTCCCCGCATACGCGGGGGTGATCCCGGGCTGCTGCAGATTTTCGTCCCTAAACCATTCTTTTCCCCGCATACGCGGGGGTGATCCCATCGTCTTTGAGAATAAGACCGCCACGGCTGGCTTTTCCCCGCATACGCGGGGGTGATCCCTATGCAGGGTAAGCCGCAGAGCGGCCACCCTGCTTTTCCCCGCATACGCGAGGGTGATCCCTGTCTCGCCGGACAGCTCTTGCATATAGCATCCTTTTCCCCGCATACGCGGGGGTGATCCCAAAGTAGTCTTTTGTATCTTTTGGCAGCTCTCCTTTTCCCCGCATACGCGGGGGTGATCCTAGGGGGCCGACATCCATCTGCATCAGGCTGGACTTTTCCCCGCATACGCGGGGGTGATCCCGAGTTTTTCCGGGACGAAAACGTGGACAATGCCTTTTCCCCGCACACGCGGGGGTGATCCCGGGTTCTTGGTCACGTTCGTGCCGAACTTCAGCTTTTCCCCGCACACGCGGGGGTGATCCCTTTTTTCGGTTCGCCGTTTCAAAATCCTTGCGCTTTTCCCCGCATACGCGGGGGTGATCCCAATTTGAACGGCATTTCGGCTCCGAACTATGACTTTTCCCCGCATACGCGGGGGTGACCTCAAGGGCAAGCGGCGCATGGTGTTCCTGCCGGGGAGGCTGCCGACGGACCAGAAAGCCGCCGCGGATGAAAAAATCAGGTTGTACAAATTCGACGGAAAAAGTTTGTGCAAGACTTCATATTGTAATATATGAAATTTTGTATTATCATAAATCTGCAAGCGATCTGTCTCTTGTGAGGAGGGGCGGAACGCCCAAAATACGCTTCTTTCCTGTGGAATTTCCCACGGTCCACCTGATGCGGATTGAAAGATAGGTCGAGAAGGGAAGAGCAACCATGATGAACACAAGTCTGCTCCAGAAGTCTGGTCTGGCAACGCTGCAGGTCGCGCAGATCCTGGCAGGGCTGGAACCGGGAGACCGGATCCCCACGGTGACGGAACTGAGCGAACAATGCGAGATGGCACGGGGAAATATCCAGATCGCGCTGAACAACCTGAAACAGAATCATGTGATCTGTCTGGAATCCCATGGGCAGAACGGCACCATTGCAACAGAGATCGACTATGTGGCAATGGCGCAGTATTGCAGCAATACGGGTCTGACCTGCGTGATGCCTATGCCGTATGGCCTGCGCTATGAAGGCCTGGCCAGCGGACTGTATGAGGAACTGAACCAGAAAGGGGTCACGGGTGCGATCGCATTCATGCGCGGTTCCGGCTACCGGCTGAACTGTGTGGAAGAAGGGCGCTTTCATCTGTGCGTCATGAGCCAGCTTGCATTTGAACACTATGCGCAGGAGGGCAAGGATATCCAGCTGATCGCGGCCTTTGGCCCGCAGAGCTATGTGGAACAGCATCGGGTCTTTGTCCGCCCGGACTTCAAGGGCGACTGGCAGAACTGCAAGGTGGGCGTGGATGCCTCCTCGGTGGACCAGGAGATGCTGACCCGGTTCTGTTTTGCCGATAAGCCGGTGCAATATGTGCCCATCATCTATAGTCAACTGGTGCCGTTTCTGCACAGCGGCGTCATTGATGCCGGCGTCTGGAGCGCCGATATGCTGCCGGATGGGCTGAGCTATTATCCGATGCCCCGGCTGGATGAGCAGGAAAAAGATACGGTGGCCGTGCTTGCCTGCCGGAAAAGTGATAACATCACCGCGCAGCTGGTGCGCAAGATCTTGTCGGTGGAGCGTGTGGACCACATCCAGCAGCAGGTGATGCGCAAGCAGATCATTCCGCGCTACTAAGCAAAGGTGCTGTCAAACAGAAGTCACATCTGCATGGAGGACATGCGGATGTTTCTTTCGGGATGAAAATACAAAATATTGTATAAAACATTTTCTTCCGAAAACCGATACAGGATGTCTGATTTTTTTGCAGAAAGAAAAGGAGATCTCGCATGAAAAAGATCACTCGGCGCAACTTCCTGATCGCATCCGGCAAAACCGTTGGCACACTGGCAGCTGCCTCTGCCTTTATGGGGTGTGCCAGCCCGGAGCAGGCGGAGAACTGCTTCCCCCGGTCTGCAATGCCCGTCCGGACCGATGACCGCCTGACGGCCATCGACGACATTGTGGAAAACTACATGGGGCAGGGGTATTTCCCCGGCGCAACGATCGTGGTGGCACGCGGCGGCAAGATCGTGTATGAAAAGGCATACGGCTACGCAATGCTCAACGACATGGGCGTGCGGCTGGACGATCCCCGCCCCATGCAGATGGATACCATGTTCGACATGGCATCCTGCACCAAGATCATGGCCACGACACAGTCCATCATGAAGCTGTACAGCGAGGGCAAGATCGACCTGAATGCCACGGTAGCAAGCTACATTCCGGAGTTTGCCAAGAACGGGAAGGAAAACGTCACCGTGCATCAGCTGCTGACCCACACCTCCGGTCTGCCGCAGTGGAAGGCGATGTTCCTCCACATCGAGAAGGACAAGGCCAAGGTGCTGGATTACATCTGCAACTGTGAGCTGATGTTCGCCCCCGGCGAGGAAAAGTACAGCGACCTGGGCTTCCAGATGCTGGGCTTCCTGGTGGAGCGGATCACCGGGCGCTCGATGGACGAATACGTCAAGAACGAGATCTACAAGCCTCTGGGGCTGAAGCGCACCACCTATCTGCCGCTGGCCAACGGCTTTACCACCGAGGATGTGGCGGCCACCTCCTTCGGCAACCCGTATGAGTATGCCATGGTGGACGAGATCGACTACCCGGGCTTTGGCTACGACTGTACCGCCGATCTGGACGCGTTCCGCACCTTCACCGGCTGGCGCAACTACACCCTGCAGGGCGAGTGCAACGACGGCAATGCATGGATGGCAAACGGCGGCGTGGCCGGTCACGCGGGCCTGTACTCCGACGCGGAAGATCTGGCCGTGCTGTGCCAGGCCATGCTGAACGGCGGCATCTACAAGGGCGTCCGCCTTTACAAGAAGGAAGTCATCGACGAGTTCACCAGCGAGCAGAACGGCAAGCCGTCCCGCGGGCTGGGCTTTGAGCGCGGCTCCTCGTTTATGGGCCGCGGCGACCGCCACTACGACGCCTTTGGCCACGCAGGCTTTACCGGCACCCATGTGGTCATGAACAAGACCAACAAGACCGCCGTCATTTTCCTGACCAACAAGCAGAACGTCGGCTTCAAGCCGGACTCCACCTCGTACTACAGCCCCTATAGCTGCTGCGGCGAGATCTGTGAACTGGTCTGGAACATTTTTGGAACCGAAGCTCCGGCTGAGACGCTGGCCGACAAGATCGGCACCTGGCTGTAAGCAAAACAAAAAATCATTGGGAGATGTCAGAGATGGATTTTGAACCGAGATTAACGATCCTGCACCAGGCAGGGATGCTGTCCGAGGAGGATTGCCGGAAGGTACAGGATGTGATCCGCTTTTTTCAGGAGAAATACGGTCTGACATTGACCGAAGAAAACGCCTCCGCCATGATCACGCACCTGTGCGCTGCGCTGGGACGCATCCACCGCGGAGAGCCGGTGGAGCCGCTGGACGAAGAGGTCTACGAAGAGACCAGCCAGGAGCCCACCTTCCCCAAGGCACTGGAAGCAACGCAGGCGCTGGTGCGGGAGATCCTGCCGGACCTGCCGGAGGACGAGCAGAAGTTCCTGACCATGCACATCGGGGTCGTGCTGGCACAATCGTGACAGCATTTGCATAAAACCCACATCAGAAAGGAGGGCTAGCTTATGAAAATCGTAGTAGGCGGCCAGATCGACAAGCAGAAGGTTTATGACACCATCAAGGGTGTTGTAGGCGACCGTGCCTCGGTGGAGATCAAGGATGACATTGCGGCGGCAATGGCGGTCAAGACCGGGCAGGCAGATTACTACTTCGGCGCCTGCAAGACGGGCGGCGGCGGTGCGCTGGCAATGGCCATTGCCCTGCTGGGCATGAACCAGTGCGCAACGGTGTCCATGCCGGGCAAAATGCTGAGCGAGGACGAGATCCTGGCACAGGTCAAGGCCGGCAAGAAGGCATACGGCTTTACGGATCAGCACATCGAAAAGGTTGTGCCGATCATTCTCAAGGGTCTGGGCTTCTGATCCGGATCGTCAAATAAGGAGGATTACATATGGAAACCATTCTGCGCTACGTTATCATCGCGGCAGTTGGTGCGTTGGCATCGATTCTGGCAAACCAGAGCATCGCCGTGTTCAACGACGGCCTGCGCCCGGTCCTGCCGGAGTATCTGGAAAAGCGCATGGACCGCAAGGCTCTGGCAGCCACCAGCTTTGCCATCGGCTTTGGTCTGGTCATCGGCTACGGCCTGCCCACGTCCATTGCTGCAAGCATCATCCTGATCCACTGCATCCTGCTCACCACCGACATCATCGGCACCTGGTGCCCGGACACCAAAAAGGGCATGATCGCTTCCGGCGTCATCGGCGCTGTGTACGGCGTGGCCCTGCTGTTCGGCCTGCAGGTGATCATCGACCTGTTCAACCTGCTGCCGGTCAACTTCCTGGGCAGCCTGGGCCAGGTCTCTGCCGGTATCACGCTGGCCTTCGCCATCTTCCCGGCTGTGACGGTTGCCCTGCAGTTCGGCGCTGCCAAGGGCATCATCACCGCCGTTGTGACCCTGCTGGTCCGTCAGATCGTTGAGACCTACGGCAAGATCGCACTGGACGCCGAGCACACGATCAGCCTGAACAAGGACGGTATGGCCCTGCTGGCCGGTATGATCATCATGCTGGTGTTCGCTGCCATGGATAAGGAAGGCAACGACCAGAACTCCAACGAAATGCTGACCCAGATCTTTGCCGACAAGGTCGCACGCATCCGCAAGTATATGCCGGTTCTGGCCCTCATGGGCGGCCTGATCGCAGCAGGCACCAGCATGAGCATCATGGCCGGTGACCCCATCAGCCTGGGCCTGCTGGCCGAGGGTGACCGCGTCAACGCAGGTCTGACCGCTCTGGCCCGTGCCATCGGCTTTATCCCGCTGGTTGCCACCACCGCCATCACCACTGGCGTCTACGCTCCGGCCGGCATGACCTTCGTCTTTGTGATCGGTCTGCTGATCCCCAACCCCTTTATCGCCCTGATCGCCGGTGCAGCCTGCATCTGTGTGGAGATCCTGCTGCTGAACGTCATCGCAAAGGGTCTGGACAAGTTCCCCGGCATCAAGCGCTGCGGCGACAACATCCGTACCGCTATGAGCTACGTCATCGACATCGCCCTGCTGATCGGCGGCATCCTGGCTGCTCAGGCGATCATGCCCACGACGGGTCTGTTCATCATCGTGGCATTCTGGTGCATCAACAAGTGCAGCAAGAAGCCTCTGGTCTCCATGGCGGTCGGTCCTCTGGGCGCGATCCTGGTCGGCCTGATCGCAAACGTGCTGTTCCTGCTGTCTCTGTACACCCCTGCCGCCTGATCCCCGGATAAAATGAGCGCCTCCCGGCCTGCGCCGGGAGGCGGCTCTGGTTAAGAAACAATACAGGAGGCGAATCCTTTTGAAACTGCCTGAAAAGATTCTGTATGCGCACGAGCATACGACGATCGACCTGTCCGGCCCGAAGAAGAACATCGACTGCAGGCTGGATGATTTTGACGCGACCGCGGCGGAATACCGGCGGCTGGCGGAACACGGTGTGGTCGGCATCATCGACCAGACCAACCGCGGGATGGGCCGGAACGTGGCCTATGTGCAGAAAATGGCTGCACAGGCGGGGGTGGAGATCACCCACGCGACGGGCTACTACAAGGAGCCTTTTCTCCCGCCGGAGTGCTATACGCTGACCGAACAGCAGCTGTGTGACATCATGGTGAAGGAACTGACCGAGGGCATGGAAGGCACCGGTGTCCGGGCGACCGTCATCGGCGAGATCGGCACCTCGAAGGACATCACCGAGACGGAGGCCAAGGTGTTCCGTGCGGCATCCCGCGCCCATGCAGAAACGGGGGCACCCATCTGCACCCACACAACGCTGGGCACGCGCGGCCTGGAGCAGCTGGAGATCTTCAAGAGCTTTGGCGTTGACCTGAGCCGGGTGGTGCTGAGCCACATCGACCTGTCGGCCGATCTGGATTACATGAAGCGCCTGCTGGATCAGGGGGTCAACATTGCGTTCGACACCATCGGCAAGTGCAACTACCAGCCCGATGTCTCCCGTGCAGACTGGCTCAGCCGCCTTTGTGCGGAAGGGTACGACACGCAGATCGTCATGAGCATGGACATCACCCGCCGCAGCAACTTTGCAGACCGGGGCGGTGTGGGCTACAGCTACCTGCTGGACACCTTTGCTCCGCTGGCAAGCGAGGCAGGCGTGCCGGACCGCGCATGGGAGAACCTGCTGTACCGCAATGCACTGCGCATCTACAAAGGACAGAAATAACAAGGATTCGAGGAATTGACAATGAAAACCTATCCCCTGCATTCTATCTCGCTGGAACAGGCAAAACAGCTCCAGTTTAAGGTCATTGACGCAGTGACCCGCAATTTTCAGGGAGAGGAAGTCCTCTCGCTGGGCGACCTCGGCGTGGTGAAAGGGCTGAACAAGCCCCGCTGCACGGTAAAGGTGGAAAAGGTCTTTGCCGACACCTTTGATGCCCCGGCGGCGCTGCTTGTGCGCGGCTCCGGCACGGGCGCGATCCGCTGGGCTCTGACCGCCTGCCTGAAACCGGGGGATGCCATTCTGGTGCACACCTCGCCCATCTATACGACGACGCAGGTGACCATCGACGCCATGGGGCTGAAACCCATCCGCGCGGACTTCAACGATCTGGAACAGCTCAAGGCCGTCTGTGCGCAGCACAAGGACGAGATCCGCGGCGCCCTGGTGCAGCTGACCCGGCAGAAGCCGGAGGACCGCTACGACTACAAGGCCGTGATCGCAGCCATCAAGGCTGCGCTGCCGGGCATCCCGGTGGTGACCGATGACAACTACGCCGCCCTGAAAGTGGACGCCATCGGCTGCCAGGCGGGGGCCGACCTGTCCACCTTCTCCTGCTTCAAGATCCTTGGTCCGGAGGGCGTCGGTGCAGTGATCGGCAGCAAGGAGCTGATCGACCGCATCTACAAGATGCAGTATTCCGGCGGCAGTCAGGTGCAGGGACACGAAGCCATGGAGGCCCTGCGCGGCCTGATCTATGCGCCGGTGGCGCTCGCCATCCAGAGCGAGGTCAACGAGGAGCTGGTCCGCCGCCTGAACGCCGGCGAGGTCTCCCATGTGCGGCAGGCGTTCCTGGCAAACGCGCAGAGCAAGGTGCTGCTGGTGGAGTTTGATCAGGAGATCGCCGAAAAAATTCTGGACGCTGCCCCGAAGTTCGGCGCAGCGCCGCATCCGGTGGGCAGCGAGAGTAAATACGAGTTTGCCCCCATGATCTACCGTGTCAGTGGAACGTTCCGTGCGCAGGACCCGACCATTGAACACCGGATGATCCGCATCAACCCCATGCGCAGCGGCCCGGACACCATCATCCGCATCCTGCGCAGCTGCATGGAGCAGGTCGAGGAAAACTGAACCGCTGAAAAAACGAGAGGAAAAGGAGAGATGCCCTGTGTTTTTAAAGACCGTAATGGAGCGCAACCAACCGTTGGTGCGTCTGGGCATTGAATGGCAGCAGAATGGCGTGATCCTGCCGGACACCTATCTGCTGGATTACGACACGATCCTGGAAAATGCCCGCAGCATCAAACAGGCAGGCGACGCAAACGGCGTGCAGAACTTTTTCATGCTCAAGCAGATCGGACGCAACCCCCTGATCGCCCGTGCGCTGACCGACATGGGATATGTGGGCGCTGTGTGCGTGGACTTCCGCGAGGCGCTGACGATGGTGGAAAATCAGATCCCCCTCGGCAACGTAGGGCATCTGGTCCAGATCCCCCGGGCGGCCCTGAAAAAGATCCTCCGCGCAAAGCCGGTGATCGTAACGGTGTACACGCTGGAAAAAGCCCGCGAGATCAGCGCAGCCTGCACCGAGCTGGGCCTGCACCAGAAGCTGATGCTCCGTGTTCTGGGAGAAGGCGACATGCTGTATTCCGGGCAGTACGGCGGCTTTGAATTGCAGGAACTGGACAGCGCAGTGCGTGCGATCGAGGCGATGCCGAATGTGGAGGTGGGCGGCGTGTGCAGCTTCCCTTGCTTTTTGTACGACGAAGCGGCACAGGACATCCTGCCCATGCCCAACCTCCGGACCGTGCAGACCGCAGCCGAAATGCTGCGCGCCCGCGGCTACCGGGACCTGATGCTCAATACGCCCAGTGCCACCTGCACCCACAGCATCCCGATGATCGCGGCGGCAGGCGGCACCCACGGGGAACCGGGACACGGCCTGACCGGAACGACACCGTATCATGCCGGCCACCCGGATGCCGAGGAGCGCCCCGGCTACCTGTATGTTTCGGAGGTCAGCCACAATCTGGGCGATAAGGCGTACTGCTACGGCGGCGGGCATTACCGCCGCGGCCATATGAAGAACGCCCTGGTGGGCACGACGCCGGAAAATGCAAAGGTCGTGCCGGTGCTGCCGCCGGACGACTCCAGCATCGACTATCATTTTGAACTGCAGCAGAACTGTCCGGTCTCGGCTGCGGCGGTCATGGCGTTCCGGACACAGTTCTTTGTGACCCGGAGCCGGGTGGCAGTGGTCAAAGGGCTGTCCTCCGGCAAGCCGGAGCTGGCGGGCCTGTACTCTGCACTGGGAGAACCGGTCCGGGAATGACAGAAAGGATAATTCGCAATGGGAAAGTTTGTTGTAATCGTTCTGGATGGTTTTGGTGTGGGCGCAATGCCGGATGTGCCGCAGGTGCGCCCTGCGGACTGCGGGGCCAACACCTGCGTGCATATCTTTGAGCGCACGCCGGACCTGAAGCTGCCCAATCTGGCAAGCCTTGGTCTGGCGAACATCGTGGGGCGGGAGTTCCCCGGCCTGCCGTTTGCGACGGATGCAACGTTCGGCCGTGCCGAGCTGATGCACGATGGTGCGGACACCTTCTTCGGCCATCAGGAGATCATGGGCACCCGCCCGGCAAAGCCCTTCGGCGAGCCGATCTGCAATAAGATCGAGCTCATCAAAAAGACGCTGGAGGATGCGGGTTACCATGTCCGGTATTACACCGGAACATCCGGCAAGCGCCTGCTGATCGTCAACGAGGCCTGCACCGTGGCCGACAACGTGGAATGCGATCCGGGTCAGGCCTTCAACGTCACGGCGGCCATCGACGACCTTGATTTTGAGGAAGAGCTCAAGATCGGTCATCTGGTGCGCAGCGTGTCGGTCGTGCCCCGCGTCATCACCTTCGGCGGGCGCGGCGTGCATCTGCAGAACCTGCTGGATGCCATTGAGGAACACGGCGATTACATCGGCGTGAATGCCCCGGCCAGCGGCGTTTACAACAACGACTACCATTGCATCCACATGGGCTACGGCGTTGACCCGGAGGTGCAGATCCCGACGATCCTGGGCAAGAGCGGCCTGCCGGTGTTCCTGCTGGGCAAGGTGGCCGACGTGGTCACGAACAATTACGGCACCAGCATCCCCATGGTGGACACGGCCAGCGTGCTGCAGCGCACCCTGGAGATCGTAAAGGAGCAGGAGACTGCGTTCATCTGCACCAACGTGCAGGAAACGGACCTGTGCGGCCACCGGGAGAATGTCGCGGCCTACGCAGACCGCCTGCGGGTGGCGGACGAATGGATCGGCAAGATCCGCGACGCCCTGGGCGAGGACGATATCCTCATCGTGCAGGCGGACCACGGCAACGACCCGACCATTGGACACCCGCACCACACCCGTGAGATGGTGCCGCTGATGATCCACAGCGCCCACTCCACCCCCAAGAATATCGGGATCCGCAAGACCCTCAGCGATGTCGGTGCGACCGCTGCGGACTATTTCCACAGCAAGGCACCGGAAAACGGCACCAGCTTTCTGCCGCTGCTGCTGAAGTAAAAACAAAGGAGCGGCGAACTTTTTTGTACAGAGGGCGCCTGCAATGCGCAAAAGCGGCAAAAGGAAACCCGGCAGGTATGCCATCTTATGATGACATACCTGCCGGGTTCTGTTTTATGGGTTGGTGCAGCGATTGCACCGACCCATAGCTTCATTCTAGTTTACTGCTCAATCGGCTTCATGGTGGGGATACTTTCCGGAACCGATTTACAACGCTTCGTGATGCTTCACAATCGCGTTTTTACTTGCATTCCCGGTATTCATAATCCTTCGTGATTCGCCGTCTTTCTCGTAGTTTTGCTGTCAATTTGCTGTCCTTGGAAGAATTTTGCTGTCAGACAAAACGCTCAGTAAGAGCCCTTCTTTGCTATCAAAAAATATCCAGTGTAGCAGCCAAACGCTCAAATGATTCCTGTTTTTTCTCCTCGGTCGCCTCGGCATAAATGTCCATCGTGGTCTGAATATCCTTATGCCCCATGACCGATTGGATGACCTTCAGGTTGGTCTCTTTTTCGCAAAGCCTTGTGCAGAACGTGTGCCGCAGATAATGTGCCGAAAAGTCCGGCAGCAGAACGGCTTCGCGATGCTGCTTCTTTGCTTCTACTTCCTCGCCCACATTGTAGTCTGCAATAATGCGTTTAATGGCACGGTTCACAGATTGCGGATTCGGAACATTGCCAAAGCGGTTGCAGAAGATGAAACCCGTCATACCATCAATCTCCACATCGTTCCAGCCGGATTCTTTTTGTTCTTCATGCAGCATTTCAAAGGCATCCTTTACGGTATCAAACATAGGGATCGTCCGAACGCCTGCTTCCGTTTTAGGCTTTGAGATGTGCAGAACCGAATTGCGGCTTTCGCCCACCGGGTAATAGACCAGACTGTGATTGATGCTGATAGTACGCCGCTCATAGTCCAGATCATCCCAGCGCAAGCCCAACGCTTCACCAATGCGGCAGCCTGTTCCCAGCAGCACCGTAAACAGCGGCCACCAGTGGCAGTAGACCGGATGATTGGCGATATGCTCCATGAACGCCCGCTGCTGCGGAATCGTCAGGGCATGACGCACACCAGTGGTCTGCTCGGAACTTTTCTTGATTTCTGCCATCACACCATCTGTGGGATTCTTGCGGACGATCTCATCCCGAACCGCCAGCTGAAAGGTGGGATGCAGCAGCGTATGAACGCTTTCGAGCGTGTTCGTCTGCAAGCCCTGCTTATCCAACAGGTAATTGTAGAACTGCAGCACATCCGAATACCGAATCTCCGCAATTTTCTTCTTGCCGAAGGTATCACGGATAAAGCGGTCATACATATAAAGATAGTTGCTCCGGGTGGTCTGGCGTAGATTCGTTTTCAGGCTCATATAACGTTCAAACACAAAGTTGACCGTTGCTTTGCCTGCAACGTAAATATCCAGACCGTCCATCTGGTCTTTAGTTAGCTGCGCTTCCTTCTCCCGAAGGGTCACAAGATCATTTGCGTAGATGTATTTGCGCCGTCCCAGCGGGTCCGTGTAAGAATACGCATACCGCTTATCGGAGCTGCGCTGCATCTCGCCTTTTCGCAGGGTACGTCCCCGCAGGTCTTTTCGTGTCGTTGCCATATCAATTCTCCTTCCCGAAAGAAGAAGGGCTTGATACTATTCAAGGTCGGACAAAACTTTGTCCAGCCCCTGCAAGACAACTTCTGTTACAGTCAGTTGATGTTGTTCGGCATAAGCACAGATACGCTCATACAGGGCATCTTCCACCCGAATGCTCAAGGTTTTCTTTTTTGCATTTTCGGATTTTGGTCGTCCCATCTTTGCCATAGCTGCTCTCATACCTCCACAGCACCAGTATACTTTCCGCATGACAGAAAGTCAAGCTATAAAAAGCCCTTCTTGAAAATTTTTACGAAAAATCGAAAGTTCACACTCTGCTCATTGACATTTTGTCCTTGATTTGCTATTATAATGGTAACAACTCCCCCAGGCCTCTGCGCATAGCGTATGCACACTTGGGGGCGTTTTGCTTATAAAGGAGATTTTTCATGGCAGACAAGGACTTCAAAACGATAGACGAACAAATCGAGATTCTTCGTTCACGCGGCCTTACCATCGAGGATGAAGCCGAAGCAAAGGATTTTCTGCTGCGGAACAATTATTACCGTGTCAGCGGCTATTCTCTGACGCTCCGCAAGAACGATGTTTTTGCGAAGTCTGCCACGTTCCAAAATATCGAAGACATTTACAATTTCGACCATGAGTTCCGTCATATCATCCTGCACCACATCGAAACCATTGAGGTGCAGATGAAGTCCATCTATGCCTATGAATTTACAAAAGTGTATGGGCCGCTGGGTTATCTGGATGCTACAAATTTTTCCAATCAAGCAAAACATAAGGAAATCGTCGACAAAGCCAACCAGCAGAAGCGTCAGCGGCTGGCCCACGAAGCCTACTTAAAGCACTTCATCAACGACCTGCACCAAGAGATTCCGCTCTGGGCCTATGTTGATTTGCTGACGATCTCCGACATCTCTTTCCTGTATTCCATTTCCGAACGTCCGCTCAAAGAAACGATTGCCCATCGGTTCGGGCTTACTATGAATCGCGGCCCAGAAATTCTGGGGCAGTATATGCACAGCATGACGATCATCCGCAATCTTTGCGCACACGGGAGCCGCATTTACAATCGTCTCTTTGAGCAAAAGCCTTCCCTCAACAAAAAAGAACAGGCGTTGCTGATCCGCCGGGAAGATGGCACAATGGATAATGCCCATTTCTTCGGGTTCTTCCTCATCATGAGAAGGCTTCTGCCTGCCGAGAACTTTGCAGAGATGAAGGAAGCCGTCATTGCTTTGACGGAAAAATATCCGTTTGTGCGAATGGATTATTACGGCTTCCGGGATGACTGGAAAGAAACGCTCTGATTTTGCATAGAATAAAGGTGGCTTCTCCCACGAGCTGCTATGCAGCGCAACACTGTGGGCGGTCTGGGGCCGGGGGATTTTCCTCCGGCCTATTTTTATGCAATGCGGAAGGATTCCAGATACCGCTCGAAAATCTCGCAGTTGACCAACGCCACCTTATCGATCTTATAAACGGCTTTGGCTTCCTTCGCTAATTCCTGAAACTTTGTCAGGCCAAGGCTGTATTTTTCAGCCCCTTCCTGATAGCGGACAAACTTTTTCACGTTCATTTTTGTTCTTTCAACGTCCTTTCGGGCGTAACCCATAAGCAAAACCTCCATGTTTTATTTTTGATGTAAGTTCAAAATTGCCTGCTCA
>OODJ01000526.1_pt1 | contig 38449 bp, 54 predicted proteins | sample 1671611 | NCBI WGS metagenome assembly OODJ01 (sample SAMN06348174, study PRJEB24527) | human gut metagenome | biome: human gut; feature: ankylosing spondylitis patient; material: feces | host: Homo sapiens | place: China | collected 2015-10 | reverse complement strand
AACCCGACTATCGGCACCGGGAAAGTGACAACCGCAAAGATCGCCGACGGAGCCGTGACAGCCGCCAAGATCGCAGAAGGAGTTATTCCGGATGTTCCGAGCTCCCTGCCTCCGTCCGGCGCTGCCGGTGGCGATTTGACCGGGACCTATCCTAACCCGACTATCGGCACCGGGAAAGTGACAACCGACAAGATTGCCGACGAGGCCGTGACCTCGGAGAAATTGGACCCCGATGTACCGGGAGATATTCTAAACGGGATGATAACCAAAGTGAGAGACTGCAACCACGCTCTACATAACCGCTTATTCTATGCTCCTTCCGGCTCGGAGAATACGCCTCCGCTGGCCACCTGTGACTTTGTCGGGATTACCTTTTCAAACAGTTTCGACGTAACCCCTTCGGGCGTTACCCAAATCGCCATGCCGGTAAGTTGGCCCGCCGGAGCCTCGTGGGCTACCACCACCCCGCCTTTGTTTATCAGAAATATGCGCGGCTATCCCTCGAGCGGCTGGAGTATATGGCGATGCGTCGCAGAATTTTTCCCGAACAATTTCGCTTCTCCCGCCCAGTCTCTTACCCGAAAATTCAACGGCAGACCTGTCTTTTACCAGTATAAGTCGGCCGCGGCTTTCAACGTAATTACTTTGGGTACCGTCGAACTCGCGGACGACATGACCGGGAAGCATCTGATCGGCATAGAAGGATATTTGACCGGCCAATATGAGGATAACGCGTCGGGAACCGGCACTATTATCGGCATGGAAATCCCACTCACCGGCGGAATGTCCAAGTATGTGGGCGAGACCACTATGGAGATTACGGCCTACACGTATGAGAAGAACGACAAGCTATACATGAACATAACCACCTCTCCAGCCCGGCAGGCCACGTTCACATACCATATCGTAATGAAGTTCGACTACATATAAACCTACCCATCATGGCTCTGAAACCCATACGCGAAATGCAATACGCCGAAAATATCGGCAACCCCGTGTTCATTACCGATCTGGCCGTTCTGTCTCAGAACATAGTCGAGCTCAAAGCCGCGATCAATATGTTCGGAAAGACTACGGCCATTATCTACGGCTTCGACAAAACGGAAGGCGGATATACTCCCGGCATCGTACTCCATAACAAGCAGCTATATTCCTATGCTGCGGGGGATGTCATTCCGGCCAATACCTATCTGCACTCGGTCGTTCAGCAGACCACGCCGCGCATATTGGAGAACGGCTCCACATTCAATGCGTATGTCGAATATACGTTTATCGCCAACAGCACATCCACGGGCGACGACCTGATTACCTCGGAGCCACTGACCGACGACTATGTCGCCGAGCTCAAGAATGCCGCGCAAGGTATTCCGCCCATAACTACCGATATGATCGCCGACGGAGCCGTGACAGCCGCCAAGATCGCAGAAGGAGTTATTCCGGATGTTCCGAGCTCCCTGCCTCCGTCCGGCGCTGCCGGTGGCGATTTGACCGGGACCTATCCTAACCCGACTATCGGCACCGGGAAAGTGGCAACCGCAAAGATCGCCGACGGTGCCGTGACAGCCGCAAAACTGGCTGAACAGTATATTGCGAACCGGGGTGCTATTGCTAACTTGAATAACGCCACGACTTACGGATTCTATACCTACGATGCAACTACGCAGAACACGCCTACTTCTTACGGCAGCGTCATTGTCGTCGAAGGAACCGGGCGAGCCGGTAATTGGATACAGTTGGCATTGGGGTACTCTGCGGGCAATGTCAATCCGTCCGTTTTTGTCCGATTCCGGCAAAATCTGGAATCTTGGAGCTCATGGGTTAAAATCTGGAAATCAAATGATTTCAACCCGGACAATTACCTGCCGCTTTCGGGTGGTACGATGGCTGGGGATATTATTCTGCCACAGTCTTATAGGATTCAGGAATCAAATAGAAATATTGTCGGTAGGATTGTATTCGGAGATTCAGAATCCCCAAGAACGGTTTTAGGTGCTAATTTATATGACGCTCTTATCATATCTGTAAATGATATTATGCGCCATGACGGGACTAATGAATATAAGGTTTGGGATGCCAAGAACTTTAATCCTGATTCTAAATTTGATTTCAATGCCGCTCAGCTCTCGGATTTGAACAATGCCCCGAACAATGCCTTTTTCGTCGGCGCACACAACGCGGCGAACGCTCCGGTTGCATATAGTTGGTGCAATGGATTTACTATCGCTTATGGCAATAACCCCGATTTCCGCAAACAGTTCTGCTATGCAGGCGACAAGTGGTGGACAAGAGGTCGAAACGGTACAACGTGGTCCAGTTGGAGCCAGATTTGGGACTCGGGTAACTTCAATCCATCCGATTATTTGTCGAAAGAGAATACAACGGTCTACGTACCGACCGGGGAATACAACCCAGCGACAAAAGGGTATGTCGATTCGGCTGTGGAGAATGGAAGTATGAAGAAAGTTACTACCACTAACCTGAATACGCTTATTTCAGAGGGTACGTGCTTTTTCCAATTTGCCGCATCGACGACGAACGCTCCTATGCCTCAAGGAGGCGGAGGACTTCAAATAGTACTTACCGATAAAATCATACAGTTCGTTACCATTTTCTACTCGCCATCATATGCCGGCCCTTCTTTCTATCGTACTTCCCTTACAGCTTCAGCATCCACATTCTCCCCGTGGAGTTGCTTTGCGGAAAACAGCGATTTCGGACAGAACGTCTATTTTGAACAACAATTAGACGCGACGCATTTCAACGACGCTCCCGTTATCAAGAAGCTCGTCAAAGGATCGTATCCCAATAAATTCGGTCCTGCGACTGTCGTACTGGACAACTATGCCTCGACTCAATTCCCGGGAACGTACTCCCAATATGCGCCTATCGCTTTTCGCGGGTACGCTAAGTTCAAGAACTATTCCACCAAAGCGACTTTGGCTATCGTGCCCGTTAACAGCCAAAGTAATAATAACTATACATTTTTTACCTATGTCAATCCGTCATCGATATACCAAGTTATGGCCAATTTCACAGGCGGTTCGGCATCAGTTCAGGAACAAGTCGATTATTTGGTAGAGATAACCTACGGCAAAGTGGTATAACAATCAGCACAATGGAATACATCGCGGCGATCATAGCGGCCATCGGCACCATCATAACCGCATGGTTCAAATACAACCAGTACCGACGGGACAAGATGACCGACCTGAAAATATCCCAGATAAAGCAGGATATGTCGGAAACTTCCCTGCGTCGGGTAGACAATTCGGCAATCGTGTTCGGCGAACTGTGGGACATACTGTACACGCTGGATGCCGACAGGGTATATATTATCCAGCCTCACCCGCTGGGTAACGAGGCTTACGTTTCGATCTACTTCGAGGTGAAGCGTAAAGGCATCGACGGGATGAAACAATATATCCATGACATAAGCATGTCGGACATGCCTAAATTCTGTGCGGACCTGAACCGGACTCTGTACATCCACATATCCGACATCGAGACGCAAATGGACGATATGTATGCCCGTTCGCTCTTTTCCTCTCACGGCAGTTCCATATTAGGGATATACCGTATGAGCGACAACCAGCACGACTGGGTCGGCTCTATTGTTTGCGAACTGAGAAAAGATTCCAGCATCTCAGAATCTTTTCTCAGAAGCAAATTGCACGTAATCTCAAGAAACATTCAGTATATTTTGCCCAGATATATTGGCTCTCACACTAATTAAACTTTATTGCTATGGTTAAGAAAATCACCAAATCCGATCTGCCTCCTATCCCGAGCATCGACAGGATGGCCAACAAAATCAACGAAAACTTCGAGTCCATCGAAGGGGGCGGCGCAACTCCGAGCGGCGCTGCCGGTGGCGATTTGACCGGAAGCTACCCCAACCCGACTATCGGCACCGGGAAAGTGACAACCGCAAAGATCGCCGACGGAGCCGTGACAGCCGCCAAGATCGCAGAAGGAGTTATTCCGGATGTTCCGAGCTCCCTGCCTCCGTCCGGTTCTGCTGGCGGCGATTTGACCGGAAGCTACCCGAATCCGACTATCGGGAACGCAAAAGTTACTCTGGCAAAACTCGCGTCGGACGTTACCGCCAAACTGGTTACACCGCAGACCACGCCCACATGGGGAGCATCGGACACGGCCGAAGGCGTGCAGGCGAACCTGGTCCTGCTGGCAAACGCTCTGAAAACCGCCGGTATTCTGAAATAGCCATGCTTCTATCTCTGAGGCGAATCTATTTCGCGCCCACTTATACCATCGGGCGTTTAAGCATCCCGTCGGCATCCTTCGAGTGCGATACGCTGGAAGATACCGACCGGGATGCCAACGCCAATGGCGTATTCGACGGTCAGGAAGTCAAGATATACGGCAAGACGGCTATCCCTTACGGTCGCTATCGGATCGCCATGACCCAGTCGCCCAAGTTCTCGCCTCGATACGGAGACCGCAATGTCCCCCTGCTGCTGGATGTACCTCACTTTTCAGAAATACTTATCCATTCGGGGAACACGCCGGCCGACACGGAGGGCTGTATCTTGGTCGGAGAGAACAAGGTAAAAGGACAGGTCATCAACTCCCGGGCTACCCTGTTCCGCCTGCTCGACATTCTCGACGAGGCCGACTCCCGGGGCGAAGATATTTACATCACGATTCGGAAATGAAAATCATCTACAACTCCCTGATCCCGTTTCGCGGATATAAGGCTATGATGCTGTTCGGGGTCATATTCGCGCGCAAAAAGTTCAAGCCCCTGAGCGCCGTTACCGTCAATCACGAATCGATCCATGCGGCCCAAGCCAAAGACTGTCATGGATATTTCCTGTATTACTGCCGATATATCTGGCAATGGATATGCCACGGCTACAAGGGGAATCCTTTCGAAATAGAGGCCAAAACCCATGAACGGGATTTGAACTACCTCTACAACCGAAAGCCCGAGGCGTGGCGCGACATGATGTAGACATTCGCAGCGGTTCTTTGACATATTGGAATTACCGATCTGAGCAATGTGTAAATTTTACACATTGCAATTGCCGAGAACCGGGGGGATCATTGTGCCCCCCGGTTCATAATATCTTGTGTACTCCACCAACAAATGCCTGGAAATTATAAGTTTGAGTTATACTCCGCCTGATTCCATAAATATATAAAAACAGGGCGTGAGATAAAATTTCATATGTTTGTATTGACATATTGAATAGCATTAGCTATTGTTTTAGGACTAAGAAAACGACCAATTAACAATCCAACCCTAAACAATCAAGCTGATGTCTGCGTTGTGCGTGGGCATTACTTTTGGTTGGCGGGTATTGGTCGTACCTCTTAGTCAAGAAGTGATCGCCCACGCTTCGTATATCTAAGATAATAGTAGGCCAATTTTCACCCCTAAAAAACATTCAACGTATGAAAAAGCTGTTGTATTTTTTTCTTCTTTTCTTTTTCGTCGGCTGTTCCGAAGCCCCTAAGGAACAGCAGATTGTTATGGAATACCTAAAATACAATCCCGACAATTTCCGGCGGTACAAGCCTCTCGAATGGGGGAAGTTGGATACAATTTATTCATCCGCAGTGGACGACGATCCTCTTTATATTGGTTATATAACCGAGATTATGAAGGCTAACGTGTGGAAGCAGAAACTTGAAGAAGAAATATTAAACTTGGGAACGAATGTATCTTACGCCATGCAACTCCAAAATGAGTTAGACCGCGTTTGTAAAATAGAGAAAGCATATAAAGACAAAGCGGACAGTATTTACAATAATTACATCCCCCACCTCACCGGCTACACGATCCGCCACAAGTACAGGGCCAAGAAGAATACGGACAATGTGGTGGTTTATGACGAGGTATTTGTTTTGGATTCCACTTTGACGAAGGTGGTGGAGGTGAAGAAGTTGTGATTTGATGTAGAAAGCGGTAATTCCAATATTCGGAGTTACCGCCTTTTTTATGTCCGGGCGGATAGGTTCGGGCATTTTTATTTTACGGAAACATGAAAAACGTTGTTATAGCTTTAGCCCTGATTGCAGCCGCATTTCTGCTGGGGCGACGGAGTGTGAAGCCGGAGATTGTCGAGATTCACACGACGGACACGGTGGTCGTGCGCGACACGGTCCGGGAAACTGTCCTCGTTCCCAAAGTCCGCTACCTGACCCGTGTCGATACGGTACTTTTGCCTGTCCCGGGCGATACGGTGGAAGTCCCGGTACTGGTCCCAATTTCCCGAAATGTGTATGAAGGGGAAGATTACCGGGCCGTCGTGTCCGGTTTCCGCGCGTCGCTCGATACACTCGATATTTTCCGAAAAACGCAGACCGTGACGAATACGGTCGTCCAGCGGGTCGAGGTTCCCGGCAAGCCCAAGCGCTGGGGAATCGGCGTGAGCGCCGGGTATGCCCTCACGCCTCAAGGGGTCAAGCCTTATATAGGAGCCGGAATCAGTTACTCTTTTATCACATTCTGATATGCCGAAAATATTCGTTAAACCGCTGACCGTAAACCGAGCATGGCAGGGTAAGAGATTCCGCACCTCCATGTATGATGCCTATACGACGGAGTGCCTATTGAAGCTGCCCGACATAGTGCTGCCCGAACCTCCATACGAAGTACACTATGTATTCGGGCTATCCACTTCTTTGGCCGACTGGGACAATCCGATCAAGCCCTTTCAGGATATATTGCAGAAAAGGTACGGATTCAACGACAAGGACATTTTCAGGGCCGTTGTCGAAAAAGTCAAGACACACAAAGGGGAGGAATTCGTTTATTTCGACATTAAGAACCTCACCGTACCATGAAATTATATAGATGAGCTTCCTTTCATGTCACCCAACAGCGAATTCAGGTGCATCACCCAAAATCTCAACTGGCTTGTGATATTGAGCAGATCGTTCTCGGTAGTCGGGTCGAATTTATCGGCATAGCATCCTTCATGGACGAGCGCGATGATTTTGTCTATCTCATCGCGTGTTTTTGCTACCATGTCCCATGTCGGCATGATTAATTTCTCGTCTTCCACTTTGGATTCAGAAATACACAACCCCATGCTGAACGGAGGAATCATTCTGAGCTGGCGGAATATCTCGCCCACCTTATCCGTCCCGTCGTCGAGTACCTTGTATATCTTATCGAACATTTTGTGCAGAGCCTCGTATTCGTGCCCTGTCACCATCCAATGCCTTCCTTTCACATTGGACTTGGTTACCTGCATTGTAGCAAGTATCGTGTCTAATTCTTTCTCCATTTTCAATCAAATCATTTTTTTCCCATTCTTAAAAATCAGCCGTCCGGTTCCCACCCAAATCGTCTGATTATCCTCGGTCTGTATCTTCAGTCCATAATCATTGCCGTTTTTCCTCCCCTTCAAGGATGTCAGAAAGAATTTGATACTCATTCCGTTTCCTCCATCCCTCCGGGCGAATTCCCGAATACACCGGTCAGGGACCAAGTCTGTCCGTAACTCGCATAGAATTGTTATTTTATCCTCGTTATCCATGAATTCATCGTTTCTACATCAAATCACAACTCAAAATGACAGGTCACTGTCTTTTATCTGACCTATGTACTTACCGTTCTTATCGTATAGCTTGATAACCCCTTTTTGCTTCTTTCCTCTCATTTTCAGCCGTCCCTGCTCATCATACACACGGATATTGTCCCGCTCTATTTCCACTCGTCCGACATTTCTACCGTCCTTATAAATGGTCTGTTTTTGTGTGGTCGGCGGCGCTGCCAGCCACATCAATGCAATCATTAGAATCGTTTTCATGTCTCTGCGTTTTAATTTAATGATTACCTTCCTTATAAAAGTGTGCCACAATTCTTTCGCATTGCTAAATATACGGAATTATTCCGGTATCGTCATCGTCCCAATGCTTTGTATTATTTCACCAGTTGAAACTCGATGCGCCAAACAAAAGGATTACGATCCCATGTACCTCTCCCGGAAACCTTGTCGATCAGCGAGGCAAAAGCTTCGCGGGGTGAGTCGAACATGTAATATCGTAAATGTTCATCTGCATATCCCCATTGTATACGGCCATCATCAGCCGATACTAAGAATGTTATCCCTTCCTTAAAGTAATCGTCCGAAATATCCTGCAACCGCTCAATCCGAAGGTCTTTAATATGTATTTGGTGCTTGCATGCCTCGGCTTGGACGAACATCTTATTTTTCCAGCCTGCCATATTTTCACACGATGAATAAGGGCTTTCTGCCGGATGTACGCCTATATGATTGCGATACCATTCATTGTCTAATTCTTGATAGCTCTGCGCCACAGCCACAATCTCTCCAATCTTGTAGGGGCACTTGCACTCAACCACAATTTTCCCATTACCGGCTATCACGTTGATAATATCACCTCTCATCCCTTCAGCCTCTATTTTAGATATCGGCCACAACAAGTCACTTTTTATTACCCGCCTCGTCACCGTCTTTCGCCCATCTATAACCGCCCGTGTCAGGCCGTACCGGTCATTAAACATCATCTTTTTCATCTTTCGTCTATTTTATCAGGTCAGCATTATCATGGATGTTACCGATGACATATAAATGGTTATCCGTATCTTTATATGCGAAATTTCCGAATCTGAAATTATATCTACTTGAATTGAGCACGCCATTTATACAATCAATCGGAGAGCAATCGAATTGAATATCCGGATCAATTTTCACAACAGCAAATCGCCAATATCTACCATTTGATTGGTCATCCCATTTTAAAATGTCACCCTCCCAAATCCTCTCTCCGTTCTTGTCTTTCAGGCCCGTGTACTGGCCGACGGTGGCCGGATCGACTTCGTAATCTTCCCAATCTACCCATTCCTTGTTACCGTCCTTGTGATGTGTGAAAACACGTATTGACGCATAATCATCTTTCCCATTTCTACCGCAGACGGACATTAGGCTGCCTTCAGCCCATTCCCCCGTATCGAGGCGTTTCCCTCTGAAAAGTATTTCGCGCATGATTCCTGATTTTTTGTTAGTTATCGGTTTTAGATTTCTGAATCCCCTTGAGTATCTCTTGCGCCGGGATAAATCGACCTTCCTTTTCTGCGTCAACCGCCATTGCTCCGACGATTGCGAGGTCCATTAATTCGGAAGGCGATAAAGTCTTCGCAAATTCTGGTACAGTCTTTCCATCGACGTACCTTACCCCATTGCGAACCTCGCATTCGTAAACCTTCCCTGAAATAGTTATTTTCCCTTTCATTCTCCCTGTTTTTGATCGTTACGTTTCAATTTAATGTTGATAGGCCCGACAGATTCGATTTGGACAAAAGGCTTATACTGAGACACCAATGTGGCGATAAGCGTGGCAACATCTTCTCTATCATCAACTTGAGAATAAAAAGCATTACCGTCTTCGTCTTCTGCAAAAACATATATTTTCCGCATGATTCTCACTGTTTTTCGCCTTTCGGCTGTTCGTGTCTTATCTCCTCTACGCTGATCCATTTTTGGGCTTCGCCCACTTTGGCTATCGCAGAGGTATAGCCGGCAAGGAAAGCGTTGTATATATCGCGCCATTCATCATGCATAAATCCATTGTCGCTGGCATACTTTCGGGCAGCTTCTTCTGGCGTTTTCATTTGATTCTCCGTTTTAATCGTTTTACAAAATTCTTGACATTCAGCGCCTGTTCGTAGTAGCAATCCTTCTCCACCACTATTTGTAGTTGAAAGAGAACAGAGTGTGCCCCGGTACCTTCTTCATGCGTCCGATCAATTTCAACTCTTGCTGCTTTTTGATTTGGGCCTCGATGCGGGATTGTTCTCTTTTATCCCAAACTATGTCTGCATCAGGGATCATTTTCATAGCTCATTCTTTAAAGTGTTTAATGTTTTTTAAAGGTTCAGTTGTCAATTATTATTTGACAACTGGAGGATGAAGTTGTCATTTATCCCGCACGCACCGCACGCTGAAGCCGAGGGCGCGACCGTTGTAGCTCAGTGGGTTGACGTAGCCCGAGTAGAAGCCGAGGGTGCCCGCGCCGTTGTCGCCTCCGTAGTACGGCGACGAGGACCAATAGTAGCCGTAGGAGCTCGTGCTGGCCAACTCGCCGCTATTGCTGTAGCGCAGGCCCGCAGCAGGCAGGAATAACGAGCCCTTGTGGTCCGAGTCGTGATTACCCCCGAACCAACGGCCCTTGCGCTCGTCGTCCCAAGTCGAGCCGAGATCGCATAATGCTTCCCATTCCTCCCGGGTCGGCAGGCGCTTCCCAACGGACCTCGCGGCCTCCATCGCCTCATCCCATGTGTAGTAATGGCGGCCGTCCTTCTCGTAACCGCCGATGGCCAAATTCTCTGTGTCCCACAGCAGGCCGCAAAGCTCGATGGAGTCGGACTCGGGATCGGACGCAGAATCGGCCGCAACCGGATTATCCTCCCTCCATTGAGCGCCGGTAATGAACCCGTCTATCCATTCATTGTGGCAAGCTTTATCTATCATGTTGTAGATGGTCTTATCGTAATCCTCACCCAAACGAATCGGGCACAGTGCCTCGGCTACTTCACGTAATGTTTTCATACATAATCGTCTCAATTTTTCATATACCCTTTCTTCTGCCTCCTGCTCGGCTAATTCGACAGCTTTGCGAGCTTGATGAATACCAATTACTGCCCATCCGCAACCATCCTTATCTACCAAATATGCGGCATCCATCTCATTGGCATTGATGTATGCCTCCGCTCTTTCGCTTTTCATGGCTCAATCGTTTTTCAGTTTCATTCCACTTCCAAAAACCCTCGTATTCGGCCTTCTTTGGTGGCAATTTTCGATTTTCTCTGCTTGATGATATAATCCCTACCCTCGAATGCCAAAAGCGTAAAATAGGCGCTTCTATTTCGTTTTGTGGCTCCCTTGTTGCACATGGCTATAAGTAGCCGCTTCAAATCGTCCGGAGTCATGCGATCGAAAATCCCCAGTATCTGACGGTCTGTCAACGGAAACTCCATGAGCGCCACCGAGGGCGTATACTGGGCTATCCACTCTCTCACGTTTTTCACGAGCAGCTTTTTCGACGACTCCGCCCATCTCTCCATGCCGTCCTCGCCTTCCTCGCGCGCGCACGAAGTGTTCTGTATATTTTTCAGTTTATACTGTGTGTGTGTATTATTCTTTTCTTTCTTATAATTCTTTATATATTGGTCATCTTTCGTTGTTGCCTTCGCGTTTCCTTCATGCTCGACATATCGTTTCCTTCGATCTTCGCACACCTCCTCTATTCCTACTGTTCCACAGTCATTTAAGCTTACACCTTCTGTTTCCTTCGTGTCAAGCGTTTCACTACCTTTCATTATCCCGCCATTGTTTCCTTCATAAAAGGAATTTCCTTCGTAGTTATTCGGGTCCTGATAATAATCGTATTTACAGATAGTTACAATCATTCCGCCCGTTTCCTTCGTAACGGTAGCGACGCCTGCATCTCTCATCCGCCGGATGGATTTCGAGAGCTGAGATTTCGAGTATTTCATCTTCCTGAAACCGACTTTCCAGCTCAAATCTTCCTGTATGTCCTCCAGCCGGAAGAACCCCGATCCCCGAGGCATAAGGTCGTGCTTATAGTAGTTTACACTTCGCAGAAAGTATTGCCACAGTTCTCTGTCTACCGGCGGATTGTGCGCCATGCTCCCCTCCTGTATGCAGCGCGGCTGCAATATGTATCCCCCCTTTATCATGTCTCCTAAATTTTTATCTTCGTTAAAGGCTTGCCAGGTATCTCCCATACCTTGCCATACCGATTGCTCACTGCTAACACCAATCCGTTCTCCCGGATAATCTCCCGCCCCTCTCTCGCGCTTATAATGCTATGGTAATGGGGATATATTATTTCCCATACTTCCGTTACATCATCCGGCATTCCAATCGGGTTAACATAGTATTTGGCAATTATGAACTTCATCGTTTCTACATCAAATCACGACAATCACGACACACGTGATGCACGCAAACTTTCTCGTTATGTACCGGGGATAGCATCTTGATTACAGGGCAATACCCTATCCCCTGCTCCACGTCTTGGACGAATCGGCATGTCTCGCATTTTACTTTCGTCCTTCTCTTATCCATTTCAGGTATTCTTCTTCTCCCTCTTTTCTCCACCTTTCAAAATATTCTTCGTTTTCTTTTTCTTCTTCCTCCCAACATGCTTTTTCGTAGGCGTTGCCCATAATGATTGCGATTATGGGGGACAATATGATAGATAAGACGGCAAGAATATGAACGGCAATTAAAAACACTATCTCTCTTATTGGGTCTTTTTTACTCCACTTAGCCCACTGATCGAATTTGCCTATGCACTTGTCTATTGTTTTGGGTTCTCCTTCCATGTCAGTATTCCTTATCCAGTTTTTTCCGTATTCTCGCCGAAGGCAGGACGGGATATTTGGATATGTCGACAAACAGCACCCCATCTATATTTTCGGCTTTTATCTTTCCTAATGCTATTCTTTTCTTGACGCCGTTATAGGTTATTCCGGACATCATGGCGTAAGTTTTCAGCCGGATCAGAACTTTCTCATCTTCCATCATTCATTCGTAATTTTTGCTACTATTTCGTCTACTTCCTTTTTTTCCGCCTCTTTGGCATCGACGCCATCCACATATATCGGATCGCAGGACTCTATGTCTTCGGAACTGGGAACGGATTGGTCGAATTTCAGCGCCGCCGTTATCTTGGGTTGCTGTTGGGGGTTGATCGGGCACCACTTTTTAATAATGCTTTTCAACACCGTCTTTTGCCCCATAGCTACGAAATCCGTTTGCCACAATCCATTCTCCCTGTAGAATGATTTGGAATACTTTGCCCCGTGAGCCTTGCATTCGTCCACCGTCATGTACAGATAGAAGTCCGCACCGGTCATCAGCTTCAGGTAAGAGACGAATCCGTTCAATATCGACCTGTCCGGATTGTTTAGATTGAATCGCATGTCGCCCGTAAAGGGATTTATTGCCTCGATGTCCCCTTCGTACACGTTAGCCACATTGATACGCGCTACGTTGCCCGTCCTGTGGGCGAGTTGCACATATCCGTTCTTCATTATCTGGAACTGCGCGACTCCACCGTAGGGAACCAATGCCGCCTGCCCCAGATTGGTGTCTATCGACAGATTCGTATACGCCGCAACCAAAGAGGACCGGATAATCGATGTGGGATCGGCTTTCATCAGCAGCTTATTGTTTGTCGTGGCCGACAATATCGACTGCATAAAAGAGGGTGCGTACTCCCCCAACATCATCTCGAACCGCTTTTTGGTTTCCTCGTGGAACAGCGTTTTTTTTAGCTGCGTTAAAAACGATTGAGAGGCTATATACGGAGATCTCGACCTTCCCATCGAGGCCCGTGCCAATTCTTTTTCAGTTTCCATAGCCGTTATTTTAGCCCTAACTTGATCTTGATCACTTCGGCAATAGCCATGTACTGCCTTTCGAATTCATTTCCCTGATGTGTCTTTTTGACTTGTTCCTCGAACTCTTCAATAGAACCCCGAAAGCATCCGCAGATGATTTCAACTTTCCCTGATTGAGTTTTATAGGCATGGGTGTGACGATTAGCAGACCCAAAACAATCAAATCCACAATGTTCATTATTATTTGACACCTTAGCATCGCCGGACACCTGAGCATTGCCGGACACCTTAGCATCGCCGCACACCTGAGCATCGCCGGACACCTGAGCATCGCCGTACACCTGAGCATTGCCGTACACCTTAGCATCGCCGCACACCCAAGCATCGCCGTACACCCAAGCATCGCCGGACACCTTAGCATCGCCGGACACCTTAGCATCGCCGCACACCTGAGCATCGCCGCACACCTGAGCATCGCCGCACACCTGAGCATTGCCGTACACCCAAGCATCGCCGGACAGGTTATCTTCTTTTTCAATATACCCACCAAGATCACCTACATCGGCATGCTTGATTTTACGCGTGCATTTGATTTGTAACAACTTAATACCAAACGCGTTGATTATAAATTTGTCCGTTAATTCGAAATGTTTGTCCATAATATTGAGTGTTTTAAATTTGTCCTTAAAAACCCTCCGGGGCCGTCGCGGATGCGGTGGGAGTGAATCAACCTAAAACTAACCTGACAACCTACGACAGGTAGGGATCATTCTTGAGCCTCATTAGGTCGAAGTCGTTGGCAACCTCACCTTCGGGCAAGTAGGTTTTCAAATCGGCCGAGACGATGAACAGTCTGGGCTCCTTGAAGCGACCTTCGTAAATCATCACGGATATATTCAGATTGCTATAAAATCTGTCCGTGTTGTATTTGATCGTAGCGCAGAAGTCTCCCGGATACTCACATGATTTGTCCTCGACCAGCATCGCCAACTGGTAGTAATCTTCGTTTGTCAAACGTATCATAATGCCTATTTAAATTTCAGCATTCTGTAACTCGATTCTACCGTGCATTCGCTGACTATGTTCGGATATTTCAATCTCAGCATTTCCGTATCCAGCTTTTTGCGGCAATAGGATTTAAAGGTGGCGATAGTGGTTCCCTCGTACTCCATGCTGTCCTGCTCTCCGAATCTTAGGATCATCTCGCCCTCTATCTCCTTTTTCTCTCGCTCCAGTACCTTGATCGCCTTATTCAGTTTCCCCAGACGCTCGTACCTCGAAAACATATCTTTCCCTACCCTCACGATACCTTCCTTGCTCTCCGGGTATGTTTCCCGAATGTCCTGCGCAGTGGTAGGTTCCGGTTGTTCGCCCCCGATTATGTGCTTCTGAAACCAGTCGGTCGCCTTGCGCATATTCGTGAGCGTCCAATCTTTATCGAAAGTATAATGTCCGTATTTAAGCTCTTTTCTACCGTCGCAAATGACCAGAAAGGCGTTTTTTCGGCCCATCACGGCCATTTGAAACTGGACCTGCGCATACCACTCTTTCGGAATGCTATCTGCGTCCATATCGTCTATTATTCGCTTCGTGTCTTTTATCTCCACCACCGGACGGTCCTCCCATTCCTGTTTGAATGCCTCCCGATCCGGCGAGCATTCCACGAAGTCCGGGAACTCGTCGTTGGTATACACATCGTATGATGCCGAGCGCTTTATAATCTCGCAACCGGTCTCGCTCTCGAACCATTTGGCAATCGCATCCTCCATGAATATCCCCCGGTGCATATTCGCGTTCATCTCATCGCTTCCCTTCGTCTTGCGCTCCCAATACTGCAAAGGCGTAACGTACTCGCTCAAGCCGAGTATTATCCCGAAATCCGAGCTGCCGAGAACCGGCCGGCTCTCCCTGCGCTCCAGCCATTCCGCTCTGGTTTTAAATGTCTCTTTCCGTATCATCGATTATCAATTTTATGTATTTCATTAGTTTTTCCTCTGAAAAGCCGAGGCCGTCGGTAAATGTGTCTTGCGTGGGTATGTATTTGGCCCGGACTTTCCAGCTATTTATGCACACTCCCCGCAAATGCCTGTCCCACGAAGGGGACACGCTTAATTCGACGTCGATATACATATCCTCTACTTCCTCGTCGTATTCTATCGTATACGTCCCCTCTCGCCCGTTTCGCAACTCTATTTTTTCCGCGAGCATATTCGCTATCTTGCACATATCCAGATCGTCGAACCGGAACAGCTCGTAACACGCCATACGCGTCCGTCCTCGCTTCAGCATGCGCGACACCACAGCGTGCCCGTCATGGCGAAGACGCTGTACCACAGCACTCAGACGATGTACCCCGAACATTTCGGCCGCCGAAAATATCGTAACCGTTTCTCCGCGCTGCAATTCCTGCAAAATCATTTCTTTCTGTGTCATGTTACATTACTTTGCATTCGACAAATTCCCCGTTCTTTAGCCTGTAAAAAGTGTTTGCTTTAATGCGGTCGCCGTCTACCTGCACACTTTTCACATCTATTAATTCTCTGAACCGGTATTCAGCCAGTACAAGCCAGCATCCCAGTTTTCCCTTAGCCATTGATCTGACACCTACAGATATGGCGATAGAATGATCCCCTGATACTATCGCCGCGGACTCTTCCCCCATGCTCACCGCGATAGAATATTCACCCTTGTTTTTTGCTATAGACTTGTCGCGGATAGTAACTGCCGCTGATTCGGCCCCTTTATTTTTGGCTGACGTATTTTCTCCAGTACTTATCGCAGCAGAATTATGGGCTATGTTTATTGCATCGGAACGATCGCTGGTAGTCGCGGCTATTGAATATAAACCGGAATTTATAGCCAACGATCCCACGCCGGTATTCACTGCGACAGAGCTATGCCCAGTATTTACCGCCTCGGAATTTAACGAAGTACCTGCCGACACTGAATAATTACCCCTGTTGATTGCTGCCGACAAACGTTCCGTGCAAACGGATAATGATTCTTCGCCGCTACTTTTTGCCACAGAACAAAGACCCATACATGCTACCAGTGATTTATCGCCGCTACTTTTTGCCACACACCTCTCCCCAGTATTCACGGATGCAGAATATTTGCCGCTGCTATCCGTTACCGAATAATTGCCGGCATTTACTGCGGCTGATTTGTCACTTGTTGCGGTAGCGGCCGATTTGTCCCCGGTGCTGACTGCTACCGAGGATTGACCCGAGGTTATGGCCTCGATGCTTTTTTTTGTATTTGAGGCGATCGACCTGTTTTTATCGCCCACAACCCTACTGCATGTGCCTATCCCTTTCCGAATGAATTTTTCCGAGGCATCGGCAATCCCTTCCACGTCTACGTCCTCAATAACATGTAATTCCGATGTTATTACATGGTGTCCCTGTTTGTGTATATTATTGCCCCGGCTTTCAACTCGGGAATATCCGCTATTACATGGCGGATAGTATCTTAAAACATCCAGCGGATTATCGAAAAATGATAATTTGCCGCCAATTACGGGGCGTCGTGTGTAAACACGCCCAACTTCTAACCGTAATTTATTGTCTTTGTAATTTTCAAAACCTATATACCCTTCCATATCTCAGATCAATAATAATGTTACAATAGCGCCGAATACGCATCCATACAGAAAAGACAAAACCCACGTTCTAACTACTTTAGAGGCTGCCGATTTTTGCGATCTGCTATCCATCAACACGGCGGATCTCTCGTCGTCCCATTCGGTTAGGCAACTGGCGACGGTATCGAAAGACTCCTTTCTGAATCGGTTCCCATCCCATTGCCCTGTATTCTCGTTTTTGGTGGGCCGGTCCATGAAGGAATACACATCCCCGTTTTTATCTTTTGAAAAATATATCATCATGGCTTTAAAGTATTTCGTAGATTCTGATGCGGTCGTTTTGAAAGTTGTAAAATCGAGATTCGGACAAGATCGTATCCTTTTTCTCCGATTCGGTGAGAATATTATGGCGTCGGAGCTGGTAATATGCCGAGTTAACCCTGAAAGGAGATTCTGGCCTCGGCCGGTCGTAATACTCCAGTATTTTTATCGGCCTGTTGCGGCATACTTGGTATATTCGGACATGGAAACAGGTGTTTTCTTCCGAATTAGTCGGCCGACATGTAAATACAAAGGTTCTCATGGCTCATTCAGGTTTTCCAGACGTTCAAAAATCCATCCTATGACCATATCCCTATCGCTTTTACATAATCGGCGGTCTTCCTCCACTTCTTTTACTAAGTCCCGCGAAACGTCGAACATATTCCGGTTTACATCGGTATCGAGGTTATCGATGCACTGGCCGTAATAGTCCAAAATACTCTCGTTCTTAAAGGTCCGCGAACAAGTGGAGCAGCTGTAAACGAGCAGGCATATAATGGCCGTTAAAATCGATTTTCTCATAGTTAATGGATATTATTTCTGCTTGATGTTCCACCTGCCGTGAAGTTTGGCAATAAGGTCTATATAAAACCCATATTCATCGATTTGCTCCTCAGAATAACCTTCAGCCTTCCCAATTTCGCGGGAATGCTTTTGCCACTCCGAAATAGTATATTTTTTACAACCTATTTGGATAGCATCGTACCCCCAGTATGAAACGGAGTGCTGGGAGGCCGATATGAATAATGATTTAGGTACTTTGCAGCCGTTGCCGAGTTTGCAGCCTTTGCCAAGTTCGCAGCCGTAGCCGAGGTTGCAGTAGTCGCCGAGTTTGCAGTCGTCGCCGAGTTCGCAGCATTCGCCGAGTTCGCAGCCGTAGCCGAGGTTGCAGTAGTCGCCGAGGTTGCAGTAGTCGCCGAGTTTGCAGCCGTCGCCGAGTTTGCAGTAGTCGCCGAGTTTGCAGTCGTAGCCGAGGTTGCAGTAGTCGCCGAGTTTGCAGCCGTCGCCGAGTTCGCAGCCGTCGCCTACCTCAATCCCTCTTTGGGCAAATTCTTCCTCTAATTCGGAAATGTTGGTATACTGAAAAGATACCCACACTTCACCTAACACCTGTAAATAAATCGTTTTCATTATCTCAATCTTTTTAATATTTTAGGCACAATTGATAAGCCTACGATAGGCTTGAAAATAAGCGCGGGCCTGCACATCCATCCAAGTCTCGCGCGGATTAGGATCATTGCGCCCGGAGTTCGTTCTTTTCAGCTCAGACGGTGTACACAGGGCTTTAGCTATGTCTTCATCGTAAATAAGAGCGAACCCGCCATAACAATAGCTATCCCAATTCGTGGCCCCATTTAGCAAGGTTTTTTCGCAAAGTTCCGGAATCGGTTCGCCCTCATTTTCGCAGTACTCGCAAATTTCCTCGTAAGAGTCAAGAAGATCGAGCGCGAAACCATTGACTCCCCGATCCCAGCAAGATCGAGCGCGCAAAGAATTAAGACGTGTACGAATTTGATTTACTTCGTCCCTCCAAGAGCTGGAGAGCTTCGCAGCAGAAGCCGCAATGTTTTCTGTTTGTGACATGGTAGTAAAGGTTTTTTTACCTACCCTACCCTATCCTACTATTCAAAATAATGCTAATTATAATTCAGTCGAACTTGAATTAGTATTATGTTAAATAGTAGGATATGGTAAGATTATCAGGTATTTTAATTAATTATAATAATAAGGCGTAGCGTCGATCTGATCGCCATCAATTATGTAGTCGTTATTCTCGTCATCGACTACCATTTTTACCAATTCCACGCAATATACATCCCGCCAAGCTTCATCGCTATCCCCCCATTCCGAAATATCGGCGGGCTCAAATGCTGACAAATATTCCTTTTTTTTGTTGAAAAAATCGCGTGCCTCAGCTTCGTTTCCACTTGAAAAAACGGACACCGATTCGGTGTAGCCGGCCTCATTAACAGTAAACAAAGTTTTCATTGTAGTAAGGTTTTAATTAGGGGGGCTGTTCCCCCTTTTGCTTTATACAAATATACAACACAATCACATGTTTCCCAAATATTTAATGCAAAAAATGCACCCAAATGCAATAGAAATTTATTATAACGAAGCGAACAGATATAACGCTTTGTTATAACAGAAAGTGGCTTTACAAATGTAACCGAATTCGACACATTTACGCCTGAAAATAACATATATATAGAAATGACCTGAAGCCAGAACACTATTGAAAATCGGAGAGTATATCGGAACTGGAATCGACCCCAGATATTTTTTTTATTCATACAGAAAAAAGCTGAAACGTTGGAAGTATAAGAAAGTTTTTGCATAGACATCAGCCCATGGCAGAATGTGCACGTATAAGCTGCTGCCGGTTCTCTATGTTGTCGAGTGCTGATTGGCCGAGAATCGTAGTAATGTATACAGTATATATTCTTACTGATCTGGGCGCGTGCGTGTGCGTATGTGCGCCCGCGTATATATATTCCTTGTAATACGCGCGTGTGTGCGCGCAGGAAAGTTTTTGGCTTTGCTCGTATATCAAGATACAGCGCGCATGCGTGTGCGTGCGTCGTGCGCGTGTATACGTGTGCGCATGTGAATAACATTTGTGTTGAGACTCGCAATAGTGAAATTGGATAGGCAATAAATATGTGTTGTTATCGCTTTCCTGACGCCAAGAACGAGATACATGTATAGGTAGATTCGTTGGTAAACAACCGCCCCCCGGTTCCACCATTGCTAATACTAACTATACATCCGGGGGTTTGTAAATCCGGGGGTGGTGTTATTTTTAGCGATGAGTTATTTTAATCGCATATATGTTTGTTTATTAGCGACTTTTTGCTATCTTTGTGGTTGATAAATCGTACATACTCACTCGTATACCCCAATTTATCATCTCCATTCAAGGCAGGTTTTCCCGTAGTAAGGTTTTTTCCTGCCGTATCCTCGAACTCGGAATATGTCCCCGGATTCGAGGATTTTTTTGTTGTATAATTTATTAAAATTATATTTGTGATATTCTCATAAAAAAAACTTATATTCATGGGGAGTTTGATGGATAAGTTGGTAGAGTTGCGGAGTGTGAAGGATGAGGTTACGGTATGCGAGGCGGAGGTTAGCGCAAGCAGAGGGAATATGCGATTCGATGCGGCTAAAGAGGCATTGGATAGCATGGGCATACTTCGGGATTTGGAGGCGATACGTCGGCAGTTGACCGATCCATCGACGCAGATGGGAGATTTGGCGAAGCTGAAGTCGAAACTTGATGCCTACATGAAGTTCGTTAACATTTACAAGAGTGCGGGTAGCATTGTGAACAGCAAAGGTATAAGTTTGGGGGACAGCGACAGTGACGACAGTTTTCAGGAAGTCAGCATATCTCTGAAGCGATGAATATCAATTTAGACATACCGCTTAATCCGAAACAAGTGGAAATGTACAATCGTCTGAACGACGATAAGTACAACGAATGCCTGTTTTATGGGTCGAGCCGGTCGGGCAAAACATTTCTGATATTATTCTGGATGATATCCCAATCTGTTATTCGTAAAGCCAACTGCCTAATTTTAAGAAATGTTCTTACTTCATTGCAGACGGGTATGATCCGTCAGACATTGCCTGCCGTTCTGAAATCTATCGCTTCTCACAACGGGCTGAATAAGGTAGAGGATTTGGTTGCGCCGAATGGTAAGCGATTTTGCGTGTACGACAAGAAGGAGAATATACTGCGCTTTTTCAACGGGGCATATATTCAGTTCGGGGCTATACGGGGATCGTCGGACGTATCGAGCACATACGACAAGATACTATCCACTGAATGGGGCCATATCTTCGTAGACGAATGTTCTGAAGTAGACGAGTTGGCTATCGACACCTTGCGGACGCGACTGGCGCAAAAGCTCGACGTGACCAATAAGATGATCTATGCGCTGAACCCGACAACCAAGTCGCACTGGACATACGTCCGCTTCTTTAAGAGGGAAAATCGGGAGGGCCTGAAGCTCGATCCGGCCGTGACGGATCGATTCTTGGTCGTTCATTTTTCGGTGCTGGACAATCGAGAATATCTTTCGGCGGATTATGTAAATACCCTGTCCCAGCTTTCCGCCTTGCAGCGCAAGCGTTTCCTCTCGGGAGAATACAGCGACGAGAGCGAGGGAGAAATATTCGATCATATACCTTGGGGGCCTGTCCCGAGCCAGCTTTTCGACTGCCTGATATATACGGACCCGTCGGCAAAAGATAACGAGTCGTGCGACTACAAGGCATCCGTGTTGCTGGCGTCGGCCGCCGATAAGATATACTTGCTGGGCGTCAAGGCCGTAAAAGGGACTTCGCTGCAAATGATGTACAATATCTTCGAGCTGTTCAAGATGTCTCCCGTTCCGCCACGCATCGTCATGGAGAAAAAGCAAGTGCCTCTCGACTTCGACACGACTTTCGCCCGATTCCAAAGCGAGACCGGATGGAACTGTCCGCTGACGTGGGATACTCGCAATAACGGGAATAAATTTATGAATATCGAGTCCACGCTCGAACCCCTCTTTCGCAACGGCCGCTTCATCGTCAACGAGGAACTGAAGGGCTCGCCCGAGGGAGAATTGCTCGTCGAGCAGTTCATATTCTTTTCCCGCAAATACAACAAAAACCGAAAGGACGATATTCCCGACGCTACCGCAAAGGGCGCGTCTCTGTTAAACCGTGAAATGACATCGATGAAATTCACGCAATGGCCCATGTTCTACCGAAGGGGAACCCGAGTAACTTTTTGACGCTATGATACTTTCTCCCATGTATTTTGAAAAAGACCAGCTAAAGCAATGGCTTAGCGCACAACAGATAGCGCAGTTCGAGGGCATGTACTCCGACATCGTACAGACAGCGTACGAGAATGCTTTGGGACTTCTCTATTCCGAGGTAGGTCACATACTCGATCTGGATACCATGCTTTCCGAGACGAACCCCGACAAGAAGGACCCTACGCTGAAATGGGTGCTGCTCGTGATGACCGCCTTCAACATCGCATCCCCTTCGCTCAATGTCTCCGAGCCTCTGCGATACAACTACGAAAAAGTGCTCGCAAAGGTGAACGAACTCAAAAGCGGCATGAGTTCGATATACGAGGCTCCGACCAAGAGCGAGCCGAACGCACTCCCGCAAATGGTTTCCGTTCGAAACAAGTACATCGGATAAATCCAACTCGTCGATAATTCTTACAACTTCTCCCCTATGGCTAAAAAATTCCATCCGTCCTCGCCGAAGCGGTTCCACCAACCGAAGGTGAACCCGTTCTCCGTGCCTAAGAAAGTGGGAGTCCCCAACCTGGTATCCAGATACCTTTTCAACGACTACTACGTCGAATATACCCCGCAATGGTGGCGCGAGGCTATCGACCGGGCCATCAACTATTCCGATCTGACCTACGTCGATTCGATGTACTCCTTTACGATCCAGTCGTCCCCCTTCCTGTGCTCGCAGATCAACAAAAGGCTCGTCCCCATCAAGAAGATGAGAATCGTTCTCGAAGTGGACGGCAAGGAAGATATTCGGCTTACCGAAATGATCGTTCGCACGAAGTGGTTCGATCAGTTCAAGCGGGCATGCAGCCTGAGCAAGTTCTATGGCGTGGTCGTATTCGGTATAGACCCCAAAACCGATTCGTGGCAGTATTATCCCATGCGAAACGTCGATCTGGAGAACAGGGCCCTCCGGTTCGGAACCTACGAGTATATGAATGTCGTCAATGTGGACGAATACGACAACATATTCTTCTTCAGACCCGAGACGGATCAAGATTTCGGCATGGGACTTCTTCAGCCCATTTCCCGAGCCATGATAGGAATCGTGGAGGCATACAATAACTGGAGCATCCTCGGCAAGCGGTTCTCCTACCCTACTATGGTTATCGGATTCGACAACAACAACACGATTGCCCAGCAGTTCGCGGCCGAGCTCGCCCGCAAGGTCGATATTATGGAAACGCCGATCATCCCGTTCTTCTATGACTCGGCGACAGGCGGTAAAAGCAAGTACATGGTCGAGGTGAATCCCGTGCAGACGCAGTCATATCCCGACGCGTTCCGAGTATTCAAAGAGTACATATCCGAATACCGGTCCGAAATCATGCAGCTCGTAACGGGCGGCACGTTGCTCGGAGCTACCGAGAAAAATACGAATTCCGAGCAACTGGCGTCCATTCACATGGAATTGTATCAAGACATTATCGCCGACGACAAAAAATCGGTCCTTTCGGTGCTCAATGAGGGCGGCGCACTCAAGAAAATAGCCCGCTTGTACGGCGAACCGGCTCTCGAAAGGGCCCGAGCGGTCGAGGTGCCGGACCTGAGCATCCCTATCGACAAGGCCGAAATCATTATGAACGGCGCGGCCAAGATGGGAATACAGCTATCCGCCAATTTCTTTAAGAAAATCGGCCTCGAAGAGTCCGACATCAACACGAAAGTCCGCAATAATTCGTGGAACGAGGTCCTTTCTGCCAAAATCGGCTCCATTTTCGGGCGAAGCGGCAACAAAAAGACGACTCCGGACCCCAAAATCCACCCCATCGACCCGAAACAAGCCAAAAATAAACTGTTATGACCGAAAAAAACCTCTGGATACTCGTCATATCGATGCTCGTATCCGCATTTTTCGCCTCGACCCTATCGCTGGGATGGATTTCAGCCATCATAACGCTCATGATCGCCGTGTGCTACGCCTTTTTCGAGAAAAGCCGAAAGCCCGAGACCTCGGCGAAGGATATGTCGTTCTACGTATACGTTGCGCTGGCCGGAACAATGGCCATGAATGTCCTCGTAAACTGATCGCATCGTATGGCTGACATCGGCGATATGATCCGAATGCTCGAAAGGGTAAAAAAGGCGCGCAATAGCTCCGTGCCGCCCAAGATAGCTACTCTGATGCTCCAAGAGACGCGCGAGAACTTCAGAAAAGAAGGGTATACGCAGGACGGAGGCATCAAAAAATGGCCCCAAAGAAGCCACGAATACATGCTCAACTACCCCATACTGGACTATACGGGCCGCCTCAAAAGAAGCCTTACACGCGATTTCTCGCCCCAATTCGCCCGAATCGGAGCAAACGCCTACTACGCGCAGGTACAGCAAGAGGGAGGACGCGCGCATAACGGATTCTGGAGCCGCCGCCCGCCCTACTCTACCGAGCCATTCTCCAGCCGCATCGGCAAAATCATTCCCCGCCCCTTCTTAGGCGTCGGTAAAAAAACTTACGCGGGTGTGCGTAAGATATTTACCGAAGAAGTCAGAAAAGCTATCTACGGATAGCATTTTCTTATAATAAAATTTGTTATCATAAAAAAAACATATAATTTAGTGTCGAAAACCGTGCATCTCGATGATTGGAACGCTTACCGACACATTCGTAGCCGCTCTTAGAGAGGCTCCCGTCGTGACGGAGAACGGTGTAAACGTATCCGTGATGAACGACGAGGGGCAGGGACTGGTCAATACGCCCCTTCCGGCCGTCGTGGTGCATGTGCGAAACAGCAACAAGCCTACGGTATTTATTCGTGGGGGCATTTGCGATTGGTTCGACGTCTCGCTGAACGTACTTGTCGATTTCGATAACTACTCCGTGACGCCGGACGGCGGAATCCAGACCAAAATGCGTAACATGGCCTACGAGATCCGCCGATACATCGAAAAGGTGAAAAGAGGCCCCCTATTCAGTACGCTGATTGACGAATACGACTTTTTCCCCCTCTATCGGGGAATCGAAACCTATCAAACGGCCGCTTTCGTAGGTACTGTCGGAAAAGACATCGATGTGTTTCGCATTCTGTACCAATGCACGGCGCTCGACAAACAGAGCTTGGAGGACGAATACGTGATGTTCGATTCCAAGCAGATAAATTTGGTTCGAACATGATTAGGCAAATCCTGTCCGACGAGACGATGAACCGAAAAGGGTACATTACCCTGAACGACGGCGTGAATTGGGACGAGTATCGCAAGAATCCCGTCCTGATGCTGGAGCACGAGGACGACAAGCAGCCCATCGGCCGCATAGACAATATCCGGTTCGAGGATAATGCTTGGTACGGAGACCTCGTATTCGCCGACACGGAAGAAGGCCGGGAGAAGGAAAAACTCTACAACGAGGGATTCTACAATGCCGTATCCATCAGCGGTCTGGCCACCAAAGTCAAGCGCGAGGGCGTAGTGTACGCCGTGCAGTTCGACGTGTGGGAAGTGTCTCTGGTAGCTGTCCCGGCCAATCCGAACGCTATCGCACAGAGGACGTCCGACAAATCGACGCTCTCCGTATCGTTCAACGATGTGGACGACAAACTGATCGAGCCCGATTCTTTGTCGGCCTATCAAATTTCTACCATTAACAAATTCAAAGAAAACATGGAAGCAAACAACAAACCCGAAACGGAAGTCAAGGAGGAAGCCCTGAAGGCTCCCGAATCCGTAGAGGCCGCCCCGGAGGAACCGAGTGCGGAGCATAAGGGCTTTATGTCCCGCGTCCTCTCGTCTCTTTCGGCCATTACGTCAATGCTCAACGATCGCAAGGAAGAAGCGCAGGCACAGCCCGAGGCCGAGTCTTTGAAAGCCCCGGAGGCTGCGGAAGCTCCCGAGACGGAGAAAACGGAAACCGAGCAGGAGGCGCAAAAGGCACCCGAGGGGAAGGAGGAACTTTCGGCAAAGCCCGAGCCCAGAATCTTCAACATTCACGAAAAAACACCGAAAATCAAGATGACCGCATTCAAATCTGTCAACGACTATCTGCGGAGCGACGAAGGTCAATACAAGTTCCGTCAGATTCAGAAGCTGTCCGCCGTTCCGTCGAAGGAGCTGCGCCGTCCGGAAAACGCTACGCCGGTCGAGTTCGTCCGGGAGTATTCGGCCCTGATGGCTAACGACCCCGGATTCATGTCCTTTATGGGCAATGTAACTTTCCAGAACGCCGACGGCCCGAAGGAAGTTTTCAGCAAGACGCTGGATAAGCTCAATATCGGCGAGAATTCCATCGACTTCCTCGAAACGTCGCCCGATCTGGCGAAGATTACGTGGCTCTCGCTGTTCTACCGCGTTCTGTTGCCCGAAAACAGTTGGGCCGACAGATGTATGCGCGTATCGGGCGACAGCCATGCCGGCGTCATCTGGATCAACTCGGCGATGAATCCGAAAGTGTACGTGGGAAGCCGCGCTCCGCTGAACGCGAAAACCTCGTACTACGAGGATATTCCGGTCGCTTTGGCGGAGAAGGTATTCTCGATGGAACCCATCGGATGGCAGCCCGCAACGACGGACGTACTGGCATACAACAACCGCGCGACCGGACAGAGCGAGGCTATGCGCGTCGTGGTGAACAAAATCCACAACTATTGGTTGCAGATGTTCGCCGAGGCCGCATCGGTAAAGGTTCCCATGTCGGGTCCCGATACCTTCGCCGTCGATGCCTCGACGTTCCCCATCAACGACGCCGCGACCGGTACGCTTCTGGAGTTCGCCCTCAAGAACATCACCCAGATGCAAAAGGGATTCATCAACCAGAACTACACGATGGACTACAACGAGGCCGTCATGGTGATGGCCGCCGCGTACTTCGAGCAGCTTCAGAACGACCCGCTCATCACCTCGATCCTGTCGAAGCAGACGGGCCGCGTAGGTCCTATGACCGTTCAGTACAGCGGCTTCGAGGCTATGCCGCGCTCCACTGTCGCCGCATACGACACCGCATCGAGCAAGGTGGTGGATGCCGAGCTCTATTGCGACGGTAAAGTGAACGCAGACGGCACGATCCCGTCCTACACGCCGCCCGTGCTGGCCGCTACGGCCTACGACATCGCTTTGGGCTTCATCCCCGGCGAGGCCATCATCGCGCAGGGCAACACGAACGTACACATGGTACAGAATCCCAACGACTATTCTTGGGTTATGTCTATGGATATTCGTTCGGGAGCCGGTGCCGCTCGTAAAGGCGGGCTCGGTATCGGCATCATCATTCCTGCCGTAAGCGCGTAATCAACAGGGGCGGCTGACGCGGACTGTTCCCTTAAAAACATCATGTCCGGGTCACATGTCATACACGACCCTCCGCACAGCCGCCCCTTCTTTTACACCCATTCGTAAATACGTTACAGCTATGGTAAACTTTTCCGACAGATATTATCAGAACCTCATTATCGCAACCGCCAAATACGGCACGCTCTACTGCTGCGAAGACGGCAACGTGTATCGGAAGGAGGCATCGGCCAAAGACCGGTACAAAACCGCATTGGCCCTTAGAGGCCGCTGCCGCTATTGCAAGGTAGAGAAAGGCAAGGAGCCCGTTTCCAACGAGGAATTCGAAAACATGCTCCGCGCCTACGAGGACAAGCAGGCGCTGCCGCCCAAGAAGGCCGAAAAGCCGGATATGAGTCTGGAAAGCGCAGCCGAGATACTCGAATCACGCCGTAAGAAGAAGGCGGGCGCGAATGCTCAAAAGAAAGAAGATTAGATCATTTCACACAACCGAAAATGGCACAAACTGGCATATATACCGAGCTCGTCGATACCGCCCTCGGCGGAACGGCTCAGGATAACAGCGTGTCGATGCTTTTCGCGCCGGGCGCTAAAGGCACAGCCCCCGGACCCGGCGGCGTTACTCTCGAAGTGGGTACCTCCTATATGCTCACCGGCTTAGAGGATGCCGTCAACCTCGGGATCAACGAAGAGTACGACACGACGAACAAAACGCCCCTGTACTTCAATATCAAGGAGTTCTACGACAAGGCCGACGCCGGAACGAAACTGTGGATTTACGTCTACGACAAGACGACCTACGCGCAGACGTCGAAGTTTCTGCAAGCCCCCGACTTCCTGACGGCCGTCCGCTCGACTATGGAAACGCTGGAGAACAACCGCCCGCGCATCATCATGGTCGCTCAGGCAGAAGGTCAGGACACGCCGACCGAAGGCGGATTGTCGGAAGACACTATCACCTGCTGCACGGATTTCGAGTCGGCTCTCGAAACTCTGTTCGGCGAAGGCATCCGCGCGGTCGGCATTCTCGACGCCGCCGTAGTATCGGGCATCTCCGATCTTCCCGACGTATCGAAATACAACGCCCCTCGCGTCGCGTTGCAGATCGTTACCTCGACCAAGACGCGGAACGCCTCTGTCGGACGCTCCGGCGGTATCGTATCGGCCCGCAATCTGGCCACGTCCATCGGGAACGTATCGATGGGCAGCGTAACGACCGCCGACTATCTCGTAGATTCCGCGTCCAACACGCCTGTCAATACGCCTGTTACGCTCCTTACGCGCACGCAGACGAACGATCTGGGCGCGAAACAATACCTGTTCACGCTCCGGCGCAATGACGTAGGTATCTGCTACAACGACGGCGCGACGATGAACTCGGCCGCCAATGCTCTGTCGAGCATCGATTTCGTCCGCGTGGCGAACGCCGTGTGCGACGACTGCGACACCTTCTTTACGAAGCTGCTGAACGTCAATATCCCCGTACAGAGCAACGGTACGATCAACGCGGCGTTCAAATCCGGCACGCTGGCCAATCTGAGAAGCCTGTATATCGACCCGTATATCAACCGGGGCGACGCATCGCAGATCAACGTGGATTTCGAGGCCAAAGACGGCAATTTCGTACAGTCGCGGGCCCTCGAAGTAACCGTCGAGATTCTCCCGAACGCTCCTATGAGGGAAGCGTTTATTACCGTCATGTTCGTTTCATCTCTCTAATCTAAAGACTATGCCTAATTTAAGTGAGTATATCGTTCCGAGCAGCGACGTACAGATAAACATGACTTTCAACGGCATTCCGAGCATGAAACTCGATACGGGGTCGCGGCTCAACTGGGCCAACTCCCAGAGCGTGCAGGACATATTCGCTATCAGTCACGTAGACCCCATCGGAATCGTCGCGCTCAATGCCACGTACACCGCCTCGGTTACGATGCAGAGCGGAGAGTATAACGCGCTGATGGACGCGATCAACGCTGCCGCACCGGCGGGCCAACTGTACGCCTCCATGCTGGAAGTCGCCGGATTTACCCTGACGTGCGCCTACGCGCTCAAAAACGCAGGAACGCCCAAGTCGGCTATCGTCAACTTCCTGAACTGCCGGGTATCGGACGTCAGCGGCGACGTGGAAGCCAACGATCCGCAGACTCTCGTCACCATCTCTCTCCGAGGAACGGGTATTAAACGAGACGTATCTCCCATTACGGTTTAACATCCGTTTTTCGCTTCATGTCTCAACCGGGGACCCCTCGGGGTCCCCAAATTTTTAAAACTATGTCGCTAACTTACACCGTAAAAACAAGCTACTTTAGCTGGGTCCCCGACGTAGAGGGGAACATGACCGAAAAGCCCACCGAGGCGGACGTCGAAATCCTGCACCTGCAACGCACCAATCCGGCCCATATGGCCGTCGCGCTGAAAATCCTCGAAGGATACGAGCATCTGGACCAGCTCGGAACTCTGTCCGTCGAGTTCTGCAAGTGCGTCATCAAGGACGACAAGCTGCGGGAGTCCATCGTCAAAGATATGGGCTGCTGCTTGGACATATTCCAATCCGAAGCCGTAGCGGAGGATATAGAAAATTTTCTATCGGGCTTGGGTTTCGTCCAAAAAATGATAAGAAAAGCCGAAAACCTGAGCCGGAAAGAAAAATCGACGAAATAATCTCGGAGTTTACCAAAAAAGACCCGTATCTGATAAAGAAAGCGGTTATTTCCCGGTATTTCCACGAGCCCTTTTCGGAGATAGTCGGCAAGTTTTCCGCCGATAAGATCGATAGCATGTTCTATGCCGCTCTATATATGATATATCATTTCGATTGGGCTCCTTTTAACCAGAAAAAGTAACTATGGCGTCTCCCGTATATTCTGTGGTCCTCAATTTAGAGGGCAATATGAATAGCGTTCTCGATTCGGCTATCGCCAAGAGCCGTATCCTGAACAGCGAGCTCGGCAAAGTGTCCCGAAACGCTTCTGCCGGATCGAGAACGCGGAGGCGAAAAAAGACCGGCGAGATATCTGAAGAAGATTTATTCAAGCGGTATCCCCATATTAGACCTCAATGGCAAAAAAGGGTTTCATGGGCTAACTCCTTTTTGAAGCGACACCGTGGCTTTAATGACAAAGACTTCCTGAGGAACTTCGACCGCTCCGCAAAAGTATTCAACAAATTTTCCAGCGATTTCCTTCGAAACTGCCTTACGCTGTACGGCATGCGCGAAAATTTTGCGAATGCGGTCAAGGTCGTATCCAGCTTTTCGCGTACCGTAGGAGCCGCCGTACCCGCCATAGGCACGGCAGGCAGTATCGGGAAAAGCGCCCTCATAGGACAAGGAATACCCGCTTTGGCCGGCGGTCTCGGCTACTGGGCCGGCATGCGCACACTGAAAAGCCAAAGCATGCAGGAGGCTGCCGCGAACAACATGCGGTACAACATGGCGCGGCACTCGCTCGGGGAAGTCTACGACGACGCCTTCCGGGCGGCCAGCGACATCGCCGTATCGACCGGTTCCTCCCGCGTGGGAACGCTGGACCTTATATCGACCCTGACCGGCCTGAACGTAGGAGGCACATTATTGTCGCAGGAGCAAGCATCCTATTTGGCCAATATCACAGCCAAGTTAGCACATGCCAGTAATAGAGATATGGGCGTCGTCGGCCTGAACATGCAGCAGATACTCACTTCATGGCAGGGGATCGACATCAAGGAGCTCATCAAGAGCGTACCGCTTATCGGGAAATTTCTCCAAGACGAGCGGAGAAAGGCGGGCAGCAACGAGAATATATACGCCTTCGTCCGGTCGAATCCCCAAGCGTTCTTCCGTGCGCTGGAGGAATTCAACAAAACGGTCAAGATTTCCCCGGTGGCTATGGCCCGGGGGCAAATAGCCCTCAATCGGGAGAATTTCTTCCTGAAGTTAGAGAAACTTTTCGAGCCGGTCGCCGAAAGAATGGCCGACGCAAACACAAAACTCTACGATATATTAGGAGAGGCGGCCGAGAAATTTTTCTCGGAGCAGAACTTAAACAATGTCGATTCAATTATCAATAACTTTCTGGAAGCCTCGAAAACATTACTGGGAGCCGCTGCCAAATTCGGTAATGCGGCAATCAACGTGGGCTCATGGACGGCGGAGAATCCGTGGACCACTGCCGGCGGAATACACGCACTTTTCGGGAAACGACCGTTGCAACTGAAGGTGGCAGCCATTATTACCGGTAGTATTATCGATCAGAGTAAAGCAACAGTAAATAGGGAAAAGGAAAATTTAATTGACGATACTATCGCCGATCCTTCATTTAGGACATATTTGAATCAGTTTATTGCAGATTCTGGTATTCCCGCTTCTGAAAGAAAGCAACTTTTCGATTCAATTTTAGCTAATCCAAAATCTCCCAAAAATATCGGGATAGTCACAGATATAGCTAATATTATTAAAGACCCATCTGATAGGGCTATGCTCAGCAGACTACGACGCGCTAATTTAGATTTAGCAAGCGAAGCTCCTACTATAGGAATTAAGCAGATCGGATTAGCTTTTCCCGGGGTGGGGATAGATATTGCAAAAGGTGTTGAGATAGCTGGACGTAATTCTAAAAATATGTATGTCGGCGGAGGACCATTAGGTATGCCAATATCTTTGTCTTCTCACAAAAATACTATTTCTGCGGTAGATAAACATGCTCAAGAGGTATTAGATAGAACGCAAAGTATTATAAAACAATTTAAAAATTATAATACCTCTGATGATTCTATCAAATCTCTAACCGATTCTTTCGACACCCAGTCGGTCGGAGCGTCCGATGCCCAAACCATTCGGGGCATGTCCGGCACTACCCGGGCGCTCGTCATCAACTTTAACCGCGAGATAGTCAGCATGCCCACGACGATCAACGCAAACGACGTGGAGGACATAAAGCAACAGTTGGAACCCGCCATAGAGGACATGATCGTGCGCGGCCTTACCATTGCGCTAAACAATTCAACCCGCATGATATGAGCAGAAACAAATATACATCCATATCGGGAGGCGGCCTGCTCAGCTCGGGGGTCGATTCGGTTATCAGCCGCATAGACAACGGCCTGATCGGCAGAGGCTATCAGACCATGGGCAACTATGTCGAGGATGCGTACAACGCGGCCCAGCGGGGCTATAAGATCGTCATGGCCGAAGCGGGGATCGCCAAACAGCTACTGCGCGGCGGCGCTGCCTACTCTTACGACGAAATGGGCAATGTGGCCGTCACGGTAAACTCCCCCTTCGTGTCACGGAACGACCGCTATTCCGCCGGCGGAGTCTCTTTGGGCAGGTACGACCCGAATCAGGACTACTATTTCAAGTGCGGCGACTACTTTCTGCCCCTCTCGTTCACCTATTCGGTCAATGCCAAGAAACACACGGCATCGTCCCAGTTGGTGGACGGACCCGTCATATTCGAGCGGGTATACAAAGAGCCGAAGATCATATCGGTGAATATTCAGGTGCAGACCAAGCAGCTGTCCCCGGCTACGTCCAACCTGTTCGCGGCCTACGAAAGTACGGTCAACGATACCGAAGGCGACCCATACAAGCTGGAATTGGAGAACCTTTCGAGCATGTTCAACGATCTTTTCGAGAATCAGGACGTGTTCCGGATCGTCAATACGTTCATCAACCAAAACCTGCATGTCAACTACGTGTATATGTCCGAATACGACGTGTCGCCACAAGCCGGGTCGCTGCTTACCGAGATACGCATGCAGTTGATCGAAGTGGACGTTACCTCGAATGTCATATCGGAAGATGCGGCCAATGTCGTAACGACCGATACCGGCTTTGCCGTGAACGGATAACCATTACTGCCATGACCGGAAACTACTTTGAATGCGGCAACGAAGTGATCGTCGAGGGATTCTCTCTCGGCCATTTCTCGTCATTCAACGTAAGCAACAGCAGGGATGTCATAGGAGCTACGGCAGAGATCAAAATACCGCTCTACACCATTTCCGTCACCGACAAGCAGCGCCCCGTGGCAGACAGCCTGCGAATCGGCGTAGACGGAGCCCAGCTTGCGACGGGAGCCCGTATCGAGGTCTACGTGTGGTATAAGGACAATACGACCTTGCAGCATACGTTCCCCAAGATTCTCGCGTTCTCCGGGTTTATCAGAAAAGTGGTGAGCGGTTTCCCCACCACGATCAAATGCGAGGACAATTCGTTTATTCTCAAGTTTGGGCAAGTCAATAAAAGCTGGTCGAAAATGACTCCTTTAAAGGAGGTTATGAACGAAGTCGTCCCGATTGCCAACGACGCTTTCGCCAAATTCCGCAAAGAAGCCGGGCTGACCGGAGAGTTTCCGTCCCTGTCCGTAGCCGAATCGGAAAGCGCCGACGTGGAATTCACGCTGAACGTCTGGAAGGCCATAGCGCCCTATGAGGCTATCTCCCGTTTCGCAGAGGAATATGTGCTGTACGGCCAAGTCAGCAATACGGGAAAAGTCTATGTAGGGACAGGAGCGACCAATACGGGCCGACCGACAATCAAGCTGAGCACCCGGCTGAACGTCATCAACAGGGACATTACGCCCGAAGACGGCCTCTTTACCGATTACTACGTCGAGATCAACGGATATGACGAAAAAGGCAACAAGATACAGGTTACCCGCGGAGATGAAACCAAAGGAGAGCCGGTCCGCCTTCCCTTCTCTCCGGCCCGGAAACAGGAGCAACTGGAAACGATAGCCGACGCGGCGCTGGCTCGGCTCAAGGGAAACCGAAACAAAGGCTCTATCACCACGCTGCTATATCCGTTCGTCTCGCTGTGGGATTTCATCGAATATGAAGACACCTTGTTTCCCGAACTGAGCAGCAACTACTATGTGATCGGGACGGAACTGAACTGCGACGACTCAGGCTACCATAATATCCTGAGCGTTACCGACGAAATGTTCTACTATGAGAAAGCGTAACGAGACCTTTTCAGCCCGCGTCGCAGAAATAGGGCGACTGCTCGACCGTCGATTCACGATGGCCGAATCGGTCGCTCTCGTGTATGCTACCGTCGATAGCGTAGACGAGGAGAACAGGACCCTGAATGCCATTGTAGACAATGACAAGACGATCAGCGACATAAATCTTGACATTGTCGTGAATGGGGACAATGGCATTCTTTTTATCCCCACCGTCGGCTCTACGGTGGTGCTCGGATTCGTGGAGAACCGGCCGGAGCTCCCGTTCGTCGTTTCCTTTACCCATCTCGACAAGATTGTCGTCAAATACAATTTCGGGAACGAAGGAGCGACGGATGTCATCACAATCGACGCATCCAACATATCGGCCCAAAGAGGAGATGCCAGTATGGAAATGCGGAACGGGTTATTGTCCCTGACCGTCGGATCGGCTTCCGTCGCGCTGGATTCCTCGGGAGAAAATCCGCTCGTCACCCTGAACGGAGGGGAGAAAGGCCCTACGGTGGTTATCGGAGAACTGACTGCCCGGCTGAACAAACTGGTGGGGGAAATAGACAGCCTGAAAGAGTTCGTCAACTCCCACACGCATACAGCCCCATCCGGAGGCGGACTGACAAGCTCCCCTACTCCCGGATTCACGGGCTCCTTCTCTCAATTCTCCGACGATGAATACCAAAACGAAGACATAGTACAATGAAAGACATACGATGGGACACTAAGGTAAACGACATTGTCATCGCCGACGGCGATTTCGCCATGACGGATCGGTGCTCGAACCAAAACGGCGCTCTGATCCTTATCAAGCGTGCCGTGAACATCACGAAGGCGCACATCGGCGTGGCCCTCGACGAGCTATATCCCAATCTGGCACCGGGGGACTTCGATCTGCTCCTTACCGAAGGGATCGGGCAGATATATGAGGACGGGGCCAAATACGTAGACGAGAAAACGATCCGCTCGGGCTGGCAAAATATATTCTCTATGGACGGGTCGGTCATCTATAACGAATAACAAGCTATGGCATCCTATCAGGTTCAGGCATTCCAGACTATCTACGATATATGCTACAACGTATCGGGGTCTATCGTCGTGCTCGACAAGCTCATGGAGCTAAACGGCATAGAAAGCTATACCGCCGAGATACCTTTCGGGACTCAGCTCGACATAACGGGCATACCTATCTTCAACAATGCCTGCGTATTGTGGGCCGGTCAATATCCGTTCTATTCCACCCGCCTGTCGGAAGAAGATTTGCAAAATCAGATCAATAACCTCGTAAATACAATGACCCAAAATGGCAAGTCAAACAGCTAATCAGATAAAAGCCTATCTGGCCAATATCCTGCCGAATCTCAACTCCAGCGCCTCGGCAATCTGGACCCGGTTCGTAGACGTATTCTCCACGATCATCGACATCCTGACCGGAGAGATCGGCCGCTCGAATACCATCATAGAGACGGCCGCCCGCTCGCTGCGCGTCATGGGCCAGCAATACTACATCGACAAGGCGCTTGCCTATCAGGAGGGCGACGATTTGGTCGTAGTGAACGACGAAACATTAGCGATGGGATATGCCGAGATAGACACCAGCAAACAGATTATCAAGCAGGTGTATACATCCGTCCCGGATAACGGGGAAATATATCTGAAAGTAGCCACGACGGATTCGGACAACAACCTGATTCCGCTCACGACGCAGCAACTCGACGCATTCAAAGGCTACATGAAAAACTGGGAGCCGGTGGGTATCGCTGTGACTGTGTTTAGTCAGGTCCCCGACCGGTTCGACTGCGCTCACCTGTACGTCAGATACTCGCGCGACTACAACCTGATAGCCATTCAGGATAACATCAAAGCGCTGCTCGACCAGTTCCAGATGCAGCGCCTCAATCGCTCGGCTCTTTATATCAATGACATCGAGTCGGCCATCAAGGATATTACGGGCGTAAGGGACGCCTTTTTCGACGGCGTTACCATCAACCGGTGGGACACATCCGAAGGAGAGGGCAAGTATATCCCGTATGTTCCGGACGACGTGTCATCCAACCCCTATCAGGGAATCATCTATCTGTACGCCGGATATTTCAATTTCAACGACAATATTTCCGACTTTACGGCGGAAAGTCTTATAACCATCTTTGAATCGGTGTAGTATGAAATTCAGAGCTGTCGATATACCAAATCTGATTTATCAGATACTCCGGCCAAATTATGCCGTCACTTACGGGGACGAAAAGACCCTGCCGGCCCTCAATCAGATGTATAAGTTCCTGTTGGCATGCCTTTATCCGCTGCAACCCAAATGGAACGAATACGACGCGCTGAGGCGGAAGTACTACATGATCGCATCGTGCGAGCCGAACATCAGCAACGTTTCCAATGTCCTTAATCATCTTTTCGGGCAATACGGAGAGATCATCATTTCCAATTCGAGCCTGAATCAGATGTATCTGTACGACTCGTACCCGGAAGACGAATCGAAGCAGGTATATCTGTATACCGAGGGCAGCGAGAACGCTCCGGTCTATTGGGGCTTTCAGGGAGCTACGTCCAACGAGACTATCGTCAGAGTTCCCATTGAGCTTCAGTACAGCGGAGCAATCATCTATAATGCCGTATCCGTCCCGGGAGGACCTACTATCGCCATAAGCGACAAGACCGCCTACATAACCAATAACAACTGGCTATCCTATAAAACGGTCGTTCTGCCCAACAACTCGAGCAATACGGCGCTCTACAAGAGTATTACCTACTCAATCAAAGGATCGGACCAAACCCGGCCCATTATCGCCGTAGGAGACGGCATTTCAGCCATATCCTTCGATATGGGCGAGACATGGAAGGCGGTCGATTTTCCGGAAGGGGACTACACGAAAGTCGTCGGCAGCTACCTGTCGAATGTGTCGATGGACAACCACTACGCCATTGCCATTGGGGACGGGCTGCAACCGATGGCGATGTATCTGGACCTTCTGAACGGGATTCAAACTTGGAAACCGCTCGAAGGAATCGGCTCATCCTATACATCGCTGTGCCCGTACAAAGACGGATTCGTTTTTATGAACGCTTCCCAAATGGAGCTCGTCGAGCTTGACAATAACTACCAAATCGTCAACTCGTCCGTCAAATCGCTCCCCTATGGACTGTATTACGATTGCGCAGCCGATTCTACGGGGACTCGTCTCGTATTCGTCGGCAAGGGATCGGCCTATGCGGCATCCCCTGACTACGAGCCTGTCGCCTCGTCCTCTCCCATTCTGCCGGAATACGTATGCAAGTCCGTTACCTACGTTCCGCAGGACGGGTCGTTCCGCACATTTCCCTTCTACCGCTCTATGTTCGTCAGCAAAGACAACGGAAACACGTGGAGCATGCAGGAAATAGAGGAAATAGAGAAAGGCTCCTCCCATACCATATACGGCACGACGCAGGGATTCGGACTCGTCGGCAACGGCCAGATGTACTTCCAGAATCTGTCGGACGGGACCATCCAAACGAACGACGCGCCCATGTCCGATGTGTGGTGGGACTTCCTCGCAACGCTTAACTCGCTCATAATATACGGAATCAAATACACCATTAAAACATATTGACATGGCACTCGACCCCATCTACGATATGCTATTTCAGGACGGCACGGGCAATCCCGTGTTCATCACGGACCTGTCCAATCTGCCGCGTCAGATAAACTACCTGAAAGCCGCGATCAATCTGTTCGGCCAGAATATCGCCATACTGCACGGCTTCGACAAGAACGAGGACGGCTCGTATACTCCCGGTATCATATTATATAAAGGTGTTATGTACTCCTACCCCGGGGAGAGCATTCCCGCCGGGTCGTACCTGCACAGTCGGGAAATACTGTACGGAGAGCGAGTGGCTGAAAACGGCGTAATATACAACGCCTTCAAGCGCTACGAATTTGTCGCCAACGATGTGAGCACGGGCGACGATCTGATTACTTCGGAGCCTCTGACCGACGACTATGTGATGAAGCTCAAAAGTGCTCCTATCGGTTCCCAGATGATCGTAACGGATATGCTCAAGGACAAATCGGTTACATCGGATAAATTAGCCGACGGCGTTATCCCGGGAGCTACTACGCCTACCGGTCCTGCCGGCGGCGATCTGGCCGGGACCTATCCTAACCCGACTATCGGCACCGGGAAAGTGACAACCGCAAAGATCGCCGACGGAGCCG
>OODJ01000520.1_pt1 | contig 38947 bp, 34 predicted proteins | sample 1671611 | NCBI WGS metagenome assembly OODJ01 (sample SAMN06348174, study PRJEB24527) | human gut metagenome | biome: human gut; feature: ankylosing spondylitis patient; material: feces | host: Homo sapiens | place: China | collected 2015-10 | reverse complement strand
CTCAGACAAAATCTACTGGAATTAATGGACAAAATACTCACCGATGATAACAGCAGGCAAAGTATCTGAAACGCTGGTTTTAGATGGAATCAAATGGGGAATGGGAATTCTTTTAGTACTCTTGTACGGCTCTGTTCATTCCCAATTGGAACAGTATAATCCGATCATTATCTATACGTCGCTGATTCTGTATATACTGTTGTTTTTAGCAGACTTTATTCCTTCTTACCGGCATAAAGAAAAAACCGATATCCAGTTTAAATTATTCTTATATATAGGTTCTCTGTGCCTATTTTTCATTCTGGTTTTCTTGCTCAAAGCTCCCCAATATACAGCCAGTCATACACCCTTCATCATTTCATTCTGTTTTTTTATCGTACAAATGAAAATATCTTTATGTATTTCTCCTGCCAACAGTGACTCCCGCGAAACATTATTCCTTTTCAGAAAGCTTTTGGATGGCTTCTCTGATATCTTCATAGGAAAAACCGTATCGCATGAGAGAAGCAACTATTTTTTGTCTGCTTAATCGGTCTGAAAAACATTCTATTCCACCCATTCGGGCAATTCTGCGCGCGCAGATATCCGAAAAATCCGTATCCAATTCTCCTAAAACCTTCCGAATAACATCCTCATCAAAGCCCTTTGCAAAAAGCTCTTTTTTGATTCGGTTTTCTCCATACAGTTTCCTTTGTACCAAAGTCTGTAAAAGCATTGACGCATCACGTTCTTCTCGGATAAAGCCATGCGATCCAAGATATATCGCCGCTTCTGTCGAGGTCTCTTCAGAAAAGCCTTTTAACATCAGCTTTCTTTTCATTGCTTTGATGGTACAGCCGGAATAGGCAAGCAGTGCAATCCCTTTTTTGATTGCTTTTGTTTCTTCCATACAATGAATCAGTTCATCACATGTTTCTCTGCTGATCAATACAGGCTCTTCAATGTGTTTCGGATAAAAATCTTCGGATAACAAATCAGTAAGGACAGAACCCTGAATGGTTTGCAGATTCTCCCCGTCTGTTATTTCGACAGAAAATTCCGTTTCTGAACCGCCCGCCGTTTTTTTCAGCGAAAGAATAGAAATTCTCATTCCGCTTAGTCTTCCCCTTCAATATCGATCAAACGGATATCGAAAGCGTCGCTGTCTTCCTCTGCGCCATCCTCTTCATCAAGAGAATACGCTTCTCCGGCACTGAGATCAATTTCATCCCCTTTTGCCTTGATTTTTTCTTCTAATTCTTTCATCAGCGCTGGATTGGATGCGATTGTTTTTCTTGCGTTATCCTTTCCCTGTGCAAGTCTTTCTCCGTTATAAGAGAACCATGAGCCGCTTTTTTGAACAAGACCCAGCTCCATTGCGATATCGACAATTTCCCCCGCCTTGGAAATACCCTTTCCGTATAAAATATCAAATTCTGCTATACGGAACGGAGGTGCGACTTTATTTTTGACAACCTTACATTTCACACGATTGCCATATACCTCGTCCCCTTGCTTGAGATTTTCAATTTTCCGCACATCAATTCGGACTGACGCATAAAATTTCAGCGCCCGACCGCCAGGTGTTGTTTCGGGATTTCCATACATTACGCCGACTTTTTCCCGAAGCTGATTGATAAAAATTACAACACAGTTTGTTTTTGCAATTGAACCGGAAAGCTTACGCAGAGCCTGACTCATCAGTCTTGCCTGCAGTCCGACATGACTGGATCCCATTTCCCCGTCAATTTCCTGCTGCGGGACAAGAGCTGCCACAGAGTCTACCACTACAACATCGATAGCACCTGACCGGACAAGCGCGTCGGTAATTTCCAAAGCCTGTTCTCCACTATCCGGCTGAGAAACGAGAAGATTGTCAATATTAACGCCAAGAGCTTTTGCATAAACAGGATCCAGCGCGTGCTCGGCGTCAATAAATGCCGCCTCGCCTCCCATTTTCTGAACTTCTGCTGCGATATGAAGCGCAACTGTCGTTTTGCCAGAGGATTCCGGCCCGAAGATCTCAACGATTCTGCCGCGCGGCACCCCTCCGATGCCGAGTGCAAGATCAAGGGTAAGCGAGCCTGTCGGAATCGCCGCAACATTCATATGTGCGTTTTCCCCAAGCTTCATAATGGTACCTTTCCCAAAATCCTTTTCAATCTGAGAAAGTGCTGTTGCAAGTGCCTTTTTCTTTTCCTCGGCGGAAACCGGAGCGATTACCGCACCTTTTTTCTTTTTTTCTGCCATATCTTCTTTCCTGCTTTCTTACTCAGTCTTTAAATTTCATCCTCATCCGGTATCTCTTCAGCATCCGGTACTTCGATTTTTTCTTCGGCTGTCTGAAGTTCTGCTTCTTCCTCTTCCTCGGATTTTGCTGCTGCAAAGCTGATGATGCGTGCATCACCAGAAAGTCTCATAATAATAACTCCCGCCGTATTATTGCCTTCATAAACCGGAATTCCGGAAACCGGTGTACGGATAATTGTGCCATCGTTTGTAATAATCATAATATCGTCGTTTTCTCTGACTGCGGCAATTCCTGCAAGATACCCGGTTTTTTCCGTAATTTTCTGACAGATGATTCCCATCGTTCCACGGCTGTGCGCCGTATAGATACTGAAATCATTTCGCTTTCCATATCCTTTTTCCGTCAAGGTAATAAGTGATTTTCCATCCTCCACAATCGCTGCGCCGACAACGATATCCTCTCCGCGCAGCCGGATTCCGCGCACGCCGCGCGCCGCACGTCCCATGACACGGGCTTCTGTTTCTTTAAAACGGACAGCTTTGCCCTCACGTGTAGCAAGAATGACGTCATTGTTCCCCGTTGTATGTTTGACAAACACAAGCTCATCCCCATCATCGAGATGGATGGCGATTTTTCCGCCTTTTCTCTGATATTCAAAATCCTTGATATTTGCGCGCTTCACAACACCATGCCTTGTTACCATAACGAAATATTCGTTTTCTTCAAAGCCTGCAACAGATATAACAGAAGTGATTTTTTCCCCTTCGTTCATATCAATCACGTTTACAATATTGGTTCCCTTGGCCGTTCGTGACGCTTCCGGAATCTGATATGCCTTTTTCATATAGACTCTTCCGGTATTGGTAAACAAAAGCAAATAACTGTGAGAATTCACAATCATCACGTCCTCGACAAAATCCTCCTCTTTGGTGGACATGCCGATAATCCCTTTTCCGCCTCGTTTCTGAGCGGAATATGTCGTGACAGGCGCACGCTTGATATATCCGGAATGCGTCAATGTAATCACACAGTCATGCCGATCGATCAGATCTTCATCGATGATATCATCAATAGAAGAAGAAAGCTCCGTACGCCGTTTGTCTGAAAATTTCTCCTTGATAGCAAGCAGCTCTTCTTCCAAAATCGCCTGAATTTTTCCCTCATCAGCGAGAATTCCTTCCAATTCTTCAATGAGCTTTTGTTTTGCGGCAAGTTCTTCTTCAATTTTAAGGCGCTCCAGTCCCGCAAGACTTCCGAGTGTCATATCGACAATCGCCTGTGCTTGGATTTGTGAAAGCCCGAATCTTGATACCAACGCATCCCTCGCGTCCTGTTTGGAAGCGCTCTTTCGGATGGTATCAATCACTTCGTCAATGTCGTCAAGCGCCAGCTTGAGTCCCTCAAGAATATGCACTCTCGCACGGGTCTTTTCGAGATCAAAGAGAGTTCTACGCCGAATGATATTTTCCTGATGCGCAATATAATGCTTTAAAATTTCCTGAAGCCCAAGCAGCTTCGGCTCTCCGCCGACAAGTGCTATCATATTGACCGCACAGGTATCCTGAAGCTGTGTATATTTATAAAGCTGATTGAGCAGCACCTGTCCGTTTGCATCACGACGATATTCGATAACGATTTTCATGCCGGCTTTTCCGGACTCATCCCGAATTTCCGTGATTCCATCGATCCGTTTATCCTTGACAAGGTCAGCAATGGATTCCACAAGCATGCTCTTGTTGACTTGGTACGGAATTTCCGTTACGACAATTCTGCGCTTGTTTTCATCTACTTCGGCACGCGCACGTACAATAATACGTCCTTTTCCTGTCTGGTATGCCTGATAGATTCCGGAAGTGCCGCATATGATGCCGTAAGTCGGAAAATCAGGACCCTTGATATAATTCATCAGATCCGCGACCGTCGCATCCGGATGCTTCATGTAATAAATTGTGCCGTCGATTACCTCACCGAGATTATGCGGCGGAATATTTGTCGCCATGCCCACGGCAATTCCCACCGAGCCGTTGACAAGCAGATTCGGAAATCTGGAAGGAAGCACCTGCGGCTCCTCAAGACGGTTGTCAAAGTTAGGATCAAAATCAACTACGTTTTTATCGATGTCCGTCATCATTTCATTGGCAAGTCTCGACATTCTCGCCTCCGTATAACGGTAAGCAGCGGCTCCGTCTCCATCGACGTTACCGAAGTTTCCATGCCCTTCCACCAACGGATAACGCATATTAAACGGCTGCGCAAGACGGACCATCGCGTCATAGACAGAAGCGTCACCGTGCGGATGATAACGTCCCAGCACGTTTCCGACAGTCGTCGCGGATTTACAGAACGGTCTGTCATAAGTTAATTTATCCTGATACATCGCGTAAAGAATTCTGCGGTGAACAGGCTTCAGTCCGTCACGCACATCAGGCAGGGCGCGCGCGACAATGACGCTCATCGCATATTCGATGAAAGATTTTTGTACGCGCTTGCCCATCTCCACATCGACGATTTTTTGATTTTCATACGATATGTCTTTATGTTCCATGAATGTTTTTTAATCCCTTTCGTTTTCTCTTTGGTCAGATCATATATCAAGATTTACCGCATATTTCGCGTTCTGCTCGATAAATTTCCGTCTTGGCTCCACTTTATCTCCCATAAGAACGGAGAATATTTCATCACATGCCATTGCGTCTTCAATATCTACCCGTAAAAGCGTACGCTTTTCAGGATCCATTGTAGTTTCCCATAGCTGCTCCGGATCCATCTCACCAAGACCTTTATACCGCTCCGCCTGTGCACCCGGACCAAGCTCGTTGATATAAATATCCCTTTCATCGTCAGAAAAGGCATAACGAACTTGCTTTCCTTTATGCACCTTAAAAAGAGGCGGCTGTGCAAGAAAAACATGTCCTTCCTCGATCAGCTTTCTCATATGACGGAAAAAGAAAGTCAAAAGCAGAATCTGAATATGGGAACCGTCAACATCGGCATCCGCCATAATGATAATCTTTCCGTAACGCAGCTTTGAAATATCAAATTCTTCTCCGATACCGCAGCCGAGCGCCTGAATAATCGGGATGAGCTGCGTATTGGCATAAACTTTATCAAGGCGGCTTTTTTCGACATTCAAAACCTTTCCTCGCATAGGCAAGATCGCCTGAAAATGGCTATCCCGTCCGTCTTTTGCCGAACCGCCCGCAGAATTTCCCTCGACAAGATAAAGCTCTGTAAATTCTTTGCGTTTTTCATGGCAATCCGCAAGTTTTCCGGGAAGACCCGCACCTTCAAGAGGACTTTTCCGGCGTGCATTTTCTCTTGCGCGGCGAGCTGCTTCTCTTGCACGGGAAGCGGAAATTGCTTTCTCAATAATGATTTTCGCTACATTTGGATTTTCTTCAAAGAATTCATTGAGTTTACTGGTAACAAGTCCGCTGACAAAACCTCTGATTTCAGAATTTCCAAGTTTTCCTTTCGTTTGCCCTTCAAACTGCGGTTCTCTCAGTTTCACTGAGATAACGGCGCATATTCCTTCACGGACATCGTCTCCGGAAAGAGGCGGATCGTTGTCCTTAAGCATTCCTTTTTTTCTTGCATAATTGTTGATAACACGCGTCAGCGACATTTTAAAGCCATCTTCATGCGTTCCGCCTTCGGGAGTAACGATGTTATTGGCAAAAGACATCAGTGTCTCATTATAACTGTCGTTATATTGAATGGCGATTTCAGCAGATTTATCATCTGTTTCACTTGTCATATAAATGACATTGTGAAGCACTTCACCATGCTTGATTGCATTGAGATGCTCAACGAAACTACGCACGCCGCCCTCATAATAAAGTTCATTGGTGACAAGTTCTTCTCCCCGTGCGTCCGTTACGGTAATTTTAATACCTGCATTTAGAAATGCCTGTTCTCTCATTCTGTTAAGAATGGTATTATAATCGAATTCTATGGTTTCCGTAAAGATTTCAGCATCCGGCATAAAACGTACATAAAGTCCGTGTTTATCACCGCAAGAGCCGATATGTGTGAACGGTCTTGCCACTTTTCCTTTTTCAAAACGTTCCGTATACATTTCTCCGTCATGGCAATTTTCAATTTCTGTCCAAACGGAAAGTGCATTGACAACAGAAGCTCCGACTCCATGCAGACCTCCCGAAAATTTATAACCGCCCGCGCCGAATTTTCCACCGGCATGCAGAACAGTAAAAACAACTTCTGTTGTAGGGATACCGAGCTTTTGGTTGGTTCCGCTTGGGATACCACGCCCGTTATCCTGGACGGAAACACTTCCGTCCGGGTGAAAAGTTACTTCGATTTCCGTGCAGATGCCTGCCATCGCTTCATCAATCGAATTATCTACAATTTCATATACGAGATGATGAAGTCCTCTTTGTGAGGTCGAACCGATATACATACCCGGACGCTTTCTGACTGCTTCCAAGCCTTCCAAGACCTGTATTTGACTATCTTCATATACGTTGTTTCCGGTTCTGTTTGTTTCCGCCATTTTTATTTTGTTCCTTTCTTTCCTATTTCCGTTCTCATTTCGGAATCTCTTCCGCTCTTTGACAAAGCGTTTTTACCGCAAGCTGTGAAAAATAAACGGTATTTTTCTTTTCAGCCGAGACAAGCACAAATGATTTTGGGAGCTCATTTGTCACATTCACGGTTTCTCCCCGTCTTTCACAGCCGGAAAGATAATTTTTTGTATTTTTCGATATCGTCGCCGTATCCGTATCAAAAATTCCGACGATATCAGAAAGCCTTATATTTTTTTGATTGCCTATATGAAGATACATAATACCTCACTTAACATATTCTGCGGTTAACCGATTTTTACAGAGGTTTGTCTTATGATTTATCTTGTCATAATATAGTTCAGCGCATTTCATACAAAATGAAAAATAAAAATTCAAATATTTTATTCAAGCTTCACTCATATTGATAAGTTCCGTTTTCAACAAAAATTTTCTTACCATAGTCAATCCCTTTAAAATCTTCTTCGTTACATGTGGTAATAATTACCTGCCGACCGGAAAGCTCTGAGAGGATAAAGTTTTTTCTTTCTTTATCAAGCTCAGACAGTACATCATCAAATAAGAAAACCGGATATTCTCCGCTTTCTTCCTTTGAAATTTCTCCTTCGGCAAGCTTCATTGCCAGTGCAATACTTCTTTGCTGTCCCTGAGATGCAAAAATTTTCGCATTCATGCCAAGAAGACGAATTTCAAAATCATCTCTATGAGCACCTCCGATGGTTGTACCTATCAAAAGCTCTTTCTTGATATCTTTTGAGAAAATCTTTCGGTATTTTTCCGTATTGTTTTCTCTGTCAAATAATTCTTCTATTTTTTCCCCACCGATATGGGAAAGATAATGAACATCCACATATTCGCGTCCATTTGTCATTTGCTGCATATACTGATTGACAAGCTCAAACAGCCTTTTTAAATATTTCGCTCTTGTTTGTGTAATCAGCGCAGCACTCTGTGAAAGCTTTTCCGACAGAATTTCAACAGTAAGATGAAAACTTTCCTGACTGGTAGTTTCACTTTTCAAAAGTGCATTTCTTTGTTCCAAAATTTTCTTGTGTTCCATCAAAGAAGCAAGATAAATCGGATTGATCTGAGAAATAGCATGATCCAAAAAACCTCTTCTTTCAGAGGGATCACTTTTGATAATAGAAAGATGCTCAGGACAAAACAGCACTGCTCTGAAATTTCCGATAAATTTTGAAACTCTTCCGATTTTGATGCCGTTCTTAAACATTTCCTTTGACAGATCCCGAAAAATTCTGACTGACATTTTATTTTCCCGAACGGAATCAACATAAGCAATACTGATTTGCGAATAATTTTCACCTGTTTTGATCAAATCTTTTTCACGAGCATGCCGAAAGCTTTTACCGCTGCCGAAAAAATAGATTCCTTCTATCACATTGGTTTTTCCCTGTGCGTTTTTGCCGTAAAGAATGTTGATGTTTCGGTCAAACGTGAAAGGAAAATGCACAATGTTTCTATAATTTTCAAAAACGGCGCAGTCAAGATACATCGTTTAATCTCTCATTTTAACGGGCAGCGCAAGATATAAGAAACTGGAACCGTCCTCAGTCGGTGTTGCACCCTCGATAATCATACTCATATAGGAAGAAGTCAAAGAAAGCTTCAAAATATCGTCGTCTGTCGCACGCAGAATTTCAATCAGATACTTACAGGGAAAATAAATTTCAAGATCATCGCCTTTTTTATCAATGTTGATTTCATCAAAGAAGTTTCCGGATACCGATGTAACACTAACGCCGAGCACCGATTCCCCAAATTGAAAGCGCACGTTACTTTTTGCCTGTCCTGCCACTCTCTCTTCCGTTACAACAGAAGCTCTTTCAAGTGAATCCTCCAGCGCATTTCTGTTAATTTCCACAAATGTTTTGCTTTCCTTCGGAATGAAACGCTTATATTCGATATACGGAACGTCAATCAAACGGGAAAACAGCGTTGCTTCCTTTTCTTCTGCGCCGCATTTCATGCTGAAACTGAAAAGTGCGTGTTTTCTCGTTAAAGAAAACAAAATCGGCTCTTCTTTATCTTCCAGAAGCCTTGCAAGCTCTGCAACAGTTTTTCCGGGAATTAAAAAGTTTACCTCGGTTTCTCCGCCTTTTGTAACAATATTTGTCTTGAATTTCGCATTCCGAACGGCAAGCTGATAACTGTCACATCCGACGACAATCACATCATCTTCCGTAATTTCAAAATAAAGTCCCATCAACGCAGGTCTTGTTTCATCCTGTGCCACTGCGAATAAGGTTTGATTGATCAATTTTTTCAAAAGCTTTTGAGACATGGAAAAGCGTCTATCCGGATTGAGTTCCGGCATTTGCGGAAATGTATCTCCGGCAAGATAAGGAAGCTGAAATTTTGTCCGTCCGCTTGAAATGGTAGCGAGTCCGCCTTCTTCTGCTGTTTCGATGGTGACATCTCCAGGCATGTATTTAACGATGCTGGAAAGCTTACTTCCGTTCATCACAACGGCACCGCCGCTTTGAACCTGAGCGCCTATCAGAATTTTAATTCCCTTTTCCAGATCGTAAGCACAAATCTGACAACTTTTCTCACCGATTGTCGTAATCAAAATTCCTTCTATGGCGTTGATGGTTTTTTCGGTAGAGACACAGCCGAGAGATTTTGTGATAGCAAGCAAAAGCTCGTCTTTTTTGAATGTAACTTTCATATGTTCTCCTGCCTTTCAGTGTGGATGGACAGCACAGCTGCCGATAATATTTTCAAATCGTCTCTTTCTTAACGCTTGCTCCAAAAAAGAGAAGAAAAGAATAATCCTTGTAGTGTTCGTATTAGGGATTGTCAAAAGTTTTAATAACGAAAAAAATGCAGTCTGCATCATGATAATGGAATGCGGTGATTTGTGAAAAATAAATGGAAAACAAAGTGGAGGAAGTGTTTGCTTTTTTGGATAAGAAGCAGCTCGGGAAAAGAATGTGAAAAATCTGAAAAAAGAATCCTGTGGAAAAGAAAAAATTGTGGATAAAATTCTGAAAAATTGAAAGAGATGTTTTGATTTCCAAATTTGTTAATAAAAAAGGAAAAACCTTTCGGTAGATATTCATGGCTTTTGTTGAAAAAAATTACGGTTTTCAACAGAGAAAAATCCTTGAAAAGAAAAGTGGTATCAAATTTTCAACATGCTTTTCCACAACCTGTGGAAAAAAGAATTCTCATTATTTTTTTTCAATTGACAGTTTCCATTTTATCACATGAATTCATTGCAGATGCTGTTGATTTCGTATTCGAATGAACTGTCCTCTGCCATTTTATTTTTGATAACATCGACAGATGCAAGAATTGTCGTATGGTCGCGTCCGAAGATTTTTGCGGTGTTTTGAAGAGAAATGTTGGTTACGCGCCGTATGACATAAATCGCGATATGACGCGGGAGAGCAATTTCATTTGTCCTCTTTTTTCCTTTGATGTCTTCCACAGAAATGTTGTATCGCTTGGAAATGCTTTCGATAATTTGTTCTGCAACAAGCGCCGGAGGAACAGTTCCCGAAATAACACCGGATAAAACATTTCTTGCAATATCAACTGTAATGGTAGAACCGTTGACGAAGCTGTAAGCACCGAGTTTTTTAATGACTCCTTCGAGCTGACGAATATTGCTTTTTACATTTTCACCGAGAAAATTCAGTACATCATCCGATAGTTTTACGTTCATAATTTGAGCTTTTCTTTTCAGAATAGCGATACGTAGTTCTGTATCAGGTGGCTGAATATCGACGATAAGGCCGCCTTCAAAACGACTTTGAATTCTCTCTTCCAGATGTTGGATATCTTTGGGAGGTCTGTCGGAAGTCAGAATGATTTGTTTTCCCGCATCATAAAGAGAATTAAAGGTATGAAAGAATTCTTCCTGTGTTGCTACCTTTCCTGCTATAAATTGAATATCGTCTATCAAAAGCATATCGGCATTGCGGTATTTATCTTTAAATTTTGATGTTGTTTTTTTCTCTATCGAACGAACCAGTTCATTGGTGAAGTCTTCACCTTTCACAAAAATAATATTGAAATCAGGTCTTGTCCGCTTCACTTCATTTGCAATGGCTTTCATAAGATGTGTTTTGCCAAGACCGCTTGCACCATATAAAAACAATGGATTATATGCGGTTGGATGATTGGCAACCGCAACGGAGGCAGCATGTGCAAGCTTATTGGAGCTGCCGACAATGAAATTTTCAAATGTATAATCTTTTTCCGAAACGAAAGCAGAACCTGCCATTTCGTTTTGTGAGTCGCTGTCTCTTGATTCAGCGGACAGAAGAATATCCGAATTCTTCTCTGTATATTCGAGCAGCGCATCTTCTAGCCGAAAAGAAGATTTTGCAAAAATCCGAACACTGACATGAAAATTCAGCGTATTTTCAAACAGTGTTTCGATTTCCGGTGCGTATTTTTTATTGAGAAGATCCACAAAACCGTCACTTGTTGTCGTAATAAATGCTCTTTCATCATCGAGATATACGAGTTCAAAATTGTTGAACCATAAATCCATAACAGCATCCGTATATTTCTTTGAAATCTCGTCAAATACGATATTCCAGACATCCTTATAGGAATTCAAGATTTTCCCTCTTTCCGATTTTGATTTTATTTTTGATTCAAATAAGAAAACACGCCAAATCGTGCTTATATTAATATATATATATTAATTATATCATATTATGGAGAGAAAATCAAGTATATTTTCATGTTTAGGAAAGTCTTAGACTGTCTGATGTTTGATAAAAAATCGTATGATCGGAATAAAAAAATAAAAATTGGTGGAATTTCAAAAGAATTTGTGATACACTATCATCGAACCAATGCAGGATAGAAAAGGAGAGGAAAAGATGGATAAAATGAAAATTCTTGTTCTTGGAGATGTAAGCCGATCCTCATCATGTGATTATCTTGCAGAAAATCTGCGCCGTTTTCAGCGGGAAAACGATGTATGCTTCACTGTTGTAAACGGAGAAAATAGCGCCGAAGGAAATGGAATTGATGTTTATTCAGCAAAAACGCTGTTTTCTGCCGGTGCAGACGTGATTACAACAGGAAATCATGCCTTCAGAAGATATGAGGCCAAAGAATTATTTGAATCCTATCGAACTGTTTTAAGACCGGCGAATTTTCCGGATCATGTTCCCGGTGAGGGCGCATGTATCGCGGAAGCTGGAGGAATGTCTATTCTTGTTCTAAATTTGATGGGCATTGTGATGATGGAACCCGTTGAAAATCCCTTTACCGCAGCGGATAAAATACTGCGCCGTTATGAGGGAAAATATGATCTTTCCATTTTGGATTTTCATGCGGAAGCAACCTCGGAAAAGCTTGCACTTGCCCACTACCTTGACGGAAAAATTACCATTATGGCAGGAACGCATACCCATGTTACAACGGCAGACGAGTGTATTTTCCCGGGTGGAACTGCGTATATCACCGATGTCGGAATGTGCGGACCGGATATGAGTGTGCTTGGAATTAAGCCGGAATGCATCATTGAAAAAATGACAACGTATCTTCCCGTAAAATTTATTCCGTCACAAAATAAAGTTACCGCACACGGGATTCTTGTGGAAATCGATAAAAATTTAAAAAAGGCGGTTTCTATCCGACGTATTATTTTCTGAAAAGGAAACAAAGCAAATGACAGAAGAAAACAATAAAATTGCGGTTCGGATGGCGGAAATATCCGATGCAGAAGAACTTCTTGCCATATATGCTCCATATGTGACAAAAACAGCAATTACCTTTGAATATGAAATCCCTTCTTTAAGAGAGTTTGAAGACAGAATCCAAAAAATAAGAGAACGTTATCCATATCTTGCTGCGGTAGAAAACGGAAAAATCATAGGATATTCTTATGCGCGCGCTTTCGGTGAAAGAGCGGCATATGCAAGATCGGCAGAAACAGTTCTTTATATCGAAGAAAATTGCAGAGGCAAAGGTGTTGGCACACTTCTTTATCATACTCTTGAAGAAATTCTCAAAAAGCAGAATATCACAAATTTATATGCCTGTATCGCTGCCACAAACGATCCGGATGACAGGTATTTGACAAATGCAAGTCCTTCTTTTCATGAGGCGCTCGGATATCATAAGGTCGGACATTTTTTAAATTGCGGTTACAAATTCGGACGTTGGTATGATATGGTTTGGATGGAAAAATTCATCGGTGTCCATGAAGAAAAGCCAAAACCCTTTCGTAAAATATCGGAAATCGGAGAAAGCCTTTTTGAAGGAAAAAGGTTGACTCTCAGGGAAAATAAGTGAAGGAAAGAAGGGATATAAAAAATGAGCATCATCAAAGATATTTCGCTTTCGGGAAGCGGACACGAAAAAATAAATTGGGTAAAGTGCTATATGCCTGTGCTTCGTTCGATTGAAGAGGAGTTTCGCAAAACCAAACCGTTTGCAGGAAAAAAGATTGCAATGTCTATCCATTTGGAAGCAAAAACCGCGTATCTGGCTACGGTTTTGCGAGCAGGCGGTGCTGAGGTTTATTCTACCGGCTGCAATCCTCTTTCGACGCAGGATGACGTGGCGGCGGCGCTGTCTGCCTTGGATGTCAATGTTTTTGCTATTCACGGGGTTGATGAAGATACATACCGGTCGCATCTTGCGGCGGCACTTTCCTGTCATCCGGATGCCATCATTGACGATGGAGGAGATTTTATAGAACTTCTCCATGGAGAATGCCGTGCCTATGGTGATAGGCTCATCGGCGGCTGTGAAGAAACCACAACAGGCATCCACAGATTACGGCAAAGAGAAGCCTTGGGAACACTGGATTATACGATGATCGATATCAACGATGCAGACTGCAAGCATCTTTTTGATAACCGATACGGCACAGGACAATCTACATTGGATGCTATCATGCACGCAACCAATCTTGTGATTGCCGGCAAACGGGCAGTTGTTGCCGGTTATGGCTGGTGCGGCAAGGGAATCGCGAAACGTCTTGCCGGCATGGGTGCGCTGGTAACGGTAACGGAGATCGATCCTGTCAGGGCGCTGGAGGCGACAATGGATGGGTTTACCGTTATGAAAATGGATGAGGCAGCGCCTATCGGAGATCTTTTTATTACAGCGACAGGCTGTGAGGACGTTATCACAAAACGACATTTTGAGAAGATGAAAGACGGCGTTTTGCTTGCAAATTCGGGACATTTTAATGTTGAAATCAAAAAAAGCGATCTTCTTGAACTTTGTATCTCGCATCAAAAACGTAAACCGAATATTGAAGGCTTTGTGATGTCTGACGGACGGATTCTCAATCTCATGGCGGACGGACGTCTTGTCAATCTTGCCGCCGGAAACGGACATCCTGCCGAAATCATGGATATGAGCTTTGCTCTTCAGGCAAAAAGCTTGGAATATCTCGTCAATCATCCGGGTCTTGCACATAAGCTTTATCCTGTGCCGAAAGAAATCGATATCGCGGTCGCGCAGAGAAAACTTGAGAAAATGGATATTTCCATTGACCGACTGACGCCGGAACAGGAACGGTATCTTGGTATTGTCTGCCATTGAAATACGCTTTTTTCTGTGATAAAATAGTGGACAAAGACGTCGGGATATTATTCATATCAGAAAAAACAAAGCGATACAAGGAGAATAGCTCTTGCGAGCAATCATTTAGGCGGTGAAATCCTTTGGCAGTTCAATTTCTTTTATCGTTATCAATGGATTTTTACAAAAAATAGACGGAATTTTTTATACTGGTTAGGAACAATAGCGGCTTAACAGCAATTTTGAATGATTTATTTGGAAAGGCGAAATATCAAATATGTCAGAGATCAAATTATATGGCTTTACGGTCAATTACCTGAAAAATCCGTGCGGACTCGATGAAAATCCGAGATTTTCCTATAAAATTTCCTCGGATACCCGCGGCGGAAAGCAAATATCCCGCAGAATTCGTGTATCGGATTCCTTAACAGAGAATTTGGTTTGGGATAGCGGAGAGATAGAGACAAGCGAACAGATTTTGATTCCTTATGAGGGAGATAGGCTGTCTCCTCTTACGGAGTACCGGACCGAAATCGATGTAAAAACAGAGGACGGCGTGGCTTCCGGCAGCTGTCGCTTTGTCACGGGAAAGCTTGGAAGCAAATGGGACGGGAGATGGATCTCGGCTGATTTCGAAAAAAAAGGAAAAGAAGAAAAACAAAAGGAAGAGAAAAAAGAGGAGAAGCCAAAACCGAGAACGGAATTTTACGGAGCGCAATATCTGAGAAAAACATTTCGGAGTTCCGGGAAATTACGTGCAGCCTATCTTTCCGTATGCGGGCTCGGGTATTTTGAAAGCTATCTGAACGGAAAAAAGACGGGAGATGATATGCTTTCTCCTGCATTTACCCGATACGACGCGGAATGTATGTATCTGGTATATGATGTTCTGTCTCTGATAAGGGATGGCGAAAATGCGATTGGCGTGATTCTCGGTAACGGTTGGTATAACTGCTTTGCAGAAGATCCGTGGAATACGCGTGCCGCAAGCTGGAGACATGTTCCGAAATTGATTTTGGAACTGCACTTGTTTTATGAAGACGGACGGCATGAAACCGTGCTTTCCGATCCGACATGGAAAGCATCAAAAGGGCCGATTACATTTAATGGCATCCGAAACGGAGAATTCTATGATGCCAGACTGGAGCTCGGAGCCTGGACACTTCCGGATTATGATGACAGCGCATGGAACGGTACGAAAATTATCAAAAGCCCCGGCGGACTTCTTGTTGCGATGGAAATGGAGCCGATCCGCGTACGCAAGGTAATCGGTGCGAAAAAGATGTGGAAATCGGCAAACGGATATGTTTTTGATATTGGTCAGAATCAAGCGGGTGTCGGGCATTTTAAGGTACGGGGACCTGCCGGGACAGAAATCAAGTTCCGTTATTCTGATGTGCTGACAGAGGATGGGGAAATCGATGTTTCTGCGATCGGCTGTTTTGTCAGAAGCGGAGAGTTCCAAACCGATAAATACATCAAAAAGAGTGACGAAGAAGAGGAATGGAATGCGATTTTCACCTATCACGGCTTCCAGTATATTGAGATGTCCGGAATCGATTATGAGCCGCAGCTTTCCGATGTTTGTGCGATGACTCTTTGTACCGATGTGGAAGATATCGGGATGTTTTCTTGCTCCGATGAACTGTTAGGCAAGGTTCAGCAGCTTTGCCGGTGGGCAACCATTTCCAACATGCATTCGATTCCAACGGATTGTCCACACCGAGAGAAAAACGGGTGGACAGGAGATGTTTCTCTTTCCTCAGAACAGATGCTGACAAATTTCGGTACGAGAGCATTCCTTTCCAAGTGGAGCCGTGATATGCGTATTTCTCAGCGCCCTGCGGGACAAATCCCCTGCGTCGTGCCATCCACGGGATGGGGTTATTATGGATTGATGGGTCCGGACTGGTCGAGCGCGCTGATCAATGTTCCTTACAATATCTATCTTTATAACGGGGACATTGACATTTTGCGCCGAAATTATGACGCCATCAAACGAAATTGTGATTTTATGGAATCTATGACGGTCGATTACACGCTCAATTACGGTACAGGTGACTGGTGCGCGCCGTTTGAAGGACCGGCAATCGGCAAGAATATGGGTGCTTATAAATGTCCGGTTGAAGTATCGGATACCGGATTTTTCTACAATGCCGCAATGACGGTCGTGAAAATGGCAAACCTTTTCGGCAGACCGGATGATGCGGACTATTATGGAGCGCTGGCGAAAAAGATAAAAACGGTGTTCCGTGAGAAATTTTTTGATAAAGAAACGTATACTGTCAAGGGCGATTGCCAAACTGCGACCGCTGTGATGCTGTATTTCAATCTTTGCGAGGAGGATGAGCGGGAACCGCTTCTGCACCGCCTTATCGAGCAGATTGAAGAAAAGGACTGGCACCTTGATTTCGGAGTGCTTGGCTGCAAATTTGTGATGCATACGCTGGGCGCAATGGGCGAGGGAAATGTCGGACATCGGATGCTTGCGCAGCGTACATTTCCGGGATGCCAAAGATGGATCGATCTTGGCGCTACGACACTTTGGGAATGCTGGAACGGCGGCGGCTCTCACAATCATCATATGTTTTCCGACTTATCTTCTTTTCTGTATAAATATGTGGGTGGAATTTCTCCCGACGAAAAAGAGCCTGGTTTCCGGCACACGATCTTGCGTCCTGCAGTGGATTGCGGTATGGAAAGCGCATCCGCTTCTCATGACTCGATGTACGGTGAGGTTGCCTGCTATTGGGCAAATCGCGGAGGCAAGCTATCTTTGAATCTGAAAATTCCATTTGGGTGTCATGCGACGCTTTATCTTCCGAAAAAGTATATGAATACGCTCAAGATGGGAGATAAGCCCGCATATTTGCTTGGAAAATTCGGGGAAAATGAAAAAGAATTTTTTGTGGAGCTTTTATCAGGTGAATATGGACTTTCCGAATAATATCCATGTGTTTTGAAACCCATGTATAAGAATGGGAAACGGACTGATGAGCAGATCCATTCTTAAAAAACAAAAGGAGGAGTTATGCCGAAAATTATTCATGCAGCAGATATTCATCTGGATGCGCCATTTTCCCTTTTTGATGTTCAAAAGGCACAAGTGCGCAAAAATGAGCTTCGAGGTACATTTGCATCCCTGATTTTGCTTGCAAGGACCGAAAAGGCGGATCTTGTCATTTTATCCGGAGATCTTTTTGACAGTGGATTTGTAACGAAAGAGACGACCTCTCTTTTGATTTCCCAATTTGCATCCCTTCCGGAATGTAAGTTTGTCATCGCGCCGGGCAATCATGATTTTATCTCTTCCCGCAGTCCGTATAAAAAAGATATTTTTCCTTCGAACGTCTATATCTTTGAAGAAGAAAGGCTTGCAAAAATTTCCTTTGACGATATCGGCGTAGATGTTTACGGTTTTGCTTATCTGTCCGAATCACATCCTGAAAATCCGCTTGCCGCGTCATTTTCGCTGGATCGGAGAAAAATCAACATTTTGGCGGCGCATTGCGATCTTACGGGAACCTCTTCCTGCTGTCCGATTACTCCTGCGGATCTTGCCCGCAGCGGCTTTGATTATGCTGCACTGGGACATATCCATAAAGGCGGTGAAGTAAAACTTGCCGGCGGAACCTATTACGCATACAGTGGCTGTCCCGAAGGACGTTCTTTTGATGAGTGCGGTATAAAAGGTGTAATTTTATGCGAACTCAATAAAAATACGGGCAAGCTTTCTGCTTCTTTCGCGAGCCGCAGGCTTTGCCGACGGCATTATGAAAAATTATCTGTCGATGTCACGGGAGTATCATCTGATGCGGAGCTTTTCGACCGTTTGAAGGCTGCGGTATCTACCGAAGGATATGGAACGGATGCTCTTGTGCGTATAAGGCTATGCGGAAGGATTTCTCCTGAGACTGTTTTGTTGCCTCAAAAGATCTCCGCGGCGGCACTTGGTTTATTTTATCTTGAGATACGCGATGATACTGCTCCTCTGCTCGATCCTGAAATGCTGAAAAACGATATTTCTATCCGCGGTGCTTTTTTCAGAGAGCTTCTTCCGCTTTTGGAAAGCGAGGATGAGGAAAAGAGCCGTACCGCCGCGGCGGCTCTTCGCTACGGACTTGCCGCGCTTGATGGAGAAGATGTGGTGGATTTTTGATAAATGTTGCAGAAAATTCATAAAATCCGGCAAAATTTGTGATGTTTGCACGTTATTCTGATAAAAGAAAGATGTCGGATAGGAAAGGACATAGAGTATGACAAGAATTGAAAAATTACAGGCGCATTTTCCGGAAGATGTAGATGCGTTTATTACGTCGGATGAGAAGACCTGTTTTTATCTTTCAGAATTTCTATTTTCAGACGGAATGCTTTTTATAACAAAAAATAATGCTTATCTTTTCACGGATTTCCGGTATATTGAAGCGGCGGAATCGGAAGCGCGCGGATGCAAGCTTTCCGTTGCAAATCGATATGAAGAAATTCGGAAAATTATCGGAGAAGAAGATATCAAAACAATAGGCTTTGAGGATGATCTGCTCTCCGTTATGATGCTTGACCGATACAAAAAAGAATTTTCCTCATGCACATTTTCTCCGATGGGCGGTGTTGTACGTACACTGGCTGAATATAAAGACACGCATGAAATGGAACTGGTAAGGGGTGCGCAGGCGATTACAGATGAAGCGTTTGCATCTGTGTTGACGCTTCTTCGTCCTGATATGACGGAAACCGATGTGGCGGCGGAACTCGAATATCAAATGAAAAAACGGGGAGCGTCCGGAACCAGTTTTGATACCATTGCCGTTTCCGGAACCAATTCTGCGCGTCCGCACGGTGTTCCGCGTCCTGTCATTCTGGAAGCGGGTTTTCTTACAATGGATTTTGGATGTATATGGCATGGATATTGTTCCGATATGACGCGTACTGTCGTAATCGGAAGAGCGGATAACGAAATGAAGAAAGTATACAATACGGTGCTTGCCGCACAAAAAGCGGCGCTTGAAGCTGTTCGTGAGGGCATGACGGGCGCGGAGCTTGATAAAGTTGCGCGGGATATCATTAACGCTGCAGGCTTTGAGGGTTGCTTTGGACATGGCCTGGGACATGGAGTGGGTATTTATATTCATGAAAATCCACGGGTGTCTCCGGCAGGAAAAACCGTATTGAAAACTGGGCATATTTTTACGGTGGAGCCTGGAATTTATCTGAAAGGAAAATACGGCGTCCGTATTGAGGATATGGTCCAGATGACGGAAAAAGGTCCGGTGGATATTACAAAAAGTCCGAAGGAACTCATTGAAATCGGATGAAATCTGCTTCATATATCATAAAATATGAAAAAACACTTGATATTTTCGGATTTTTGCGGTACAATATAAAATGATTAAACGATGAAATGACAGATTGATATTGGAGGTATTTTTCTATGGTAATCGCAGGAGATTTCAAGAACGGTGTTACATTTGAGATGGATGGAAACGTGATGCAGGTCATCGAATTCCAGCATGTAAAACCCGGTAAGGGAGCGGCGTTTGTACGGACAAAGCTTCGCAATGTCATTACCGGTGCCGTAACGGAAACCACATTCAGCCCGACGGATAAATTCCCGCCGGCAGTTGTCGAAAGACGCGACATGCAATACAGCTATAATGACGGAGATCTTTATTACTTTATGGATATGGAAACCTTTGAACAGATTCCTGTATCCAAGAGTCTTCTTCCCGATAGCTTTAAATTTGTAAAAGAGGAAATGATGTGCCGACTGGTTTCTTATAAAGGAAACGTGTTCAGTGTAGAGCCGCCGATGTTTGTTGAGCTTGAAGTGGTATCTACCGAACCCGGTTTCAAAGGAAATACGGCGACCGGTACAACAAAGCCGGCGACACTGGAGACCGGCGCTGTCATCAAGGTTCCGCTTTTCATTGATAACGGCACGAAGCTGCGTATCGATACCAGAACGGGAGAATATATCGAAAGAGCATAATCTCGGAGCGTTTCTCTGTTCTCATTATCCATTAGAGAAACGGATAATCTTTATCGATAGAAACGGATAATAAAAATACATGAAAGGGATGCGCCGGTAAAAATACGGGTGCAAAGGAAAGCAACAAAATGAAAATTACGGAAAAAGTTTCTTATATCAAAGGACTTGCAGAAGGACTTTCTTTGGATGAGAAGACGGCAGAAGGAAAAGTTCTTTCAGCTATCATCGATGCCCTTGAAGATATCGCAAAGGCGGTATCGGATCTCAAGGAGGATACGGAGTATCTCGATTCTTATATCGAGGAAATTGATGAGGATCTCGGTGCCCTTGAAGAGGATTATTATGAGGAGGGCGGATGCTGCTGTGAGGATGAGGACGATTGTGACTGCTGCGACTGCTGCGACTGCGATGACGACTTTGTCGAGGTTGAATGCCCGGAGTGCGGAGAGACAGTTTGTCTTGATGATACCATTGATCTTGAACATGTAATTTGTCCGGCATGCGGCGCTGAATTCAGTTGCGTATGCGATTGCTGTGACGAAGAAGAGGATGACTGCGGTTGTGGCTGTAAGCACGGCGACTGATTGGTCCGAAAAACTTTCAAAAGCCGTCTTCTGACGGCTTTTTGAAGCTTTTACGAAATTTTAGGAGAAGGATATGAAACAAACAAAAAAAATCCTGTGTATACTGCTTATATTGTCGAGCCTTGTGGTTCTTTTGGCGGGATGCGGCGACAGAGGAGAGATTATTGCCGTATATAATAATACGCCCGTTTATGAAGAGGACGTAAAGGATATTATCAATTATTATATTGCGACAAACGCAACGCTGGAATCCACCGATGAGGAAAAAAGCGAAATGGCAAAAGAAGCGGTTCGGACTTATGTTCGGTATAAGCTGCTTGAAATAGATTTAAAAGAAAAAGGCTATACCATTGATGAGAAAGCGCTGAAGCAGTCTGTTGAGGATACCATTGCATATCTGGATGAAAATTTTGAAGGCGGCTATAAAGATTGGCGCACCATGTATGTAGTGTCCAAAAATTTTCTGAAAGAAGATTTGCGTCGATATGAGTTGGCGAATTTATTTAACGAATATGCCTCGGATATGGTGGAAGTGACAGACGAGGAAATTCAAACGTATTATAATGGAAATTGGCAGGATTATATGGCTCCTGCAGGCTATACTTGGACAGCTGTTCTTCTTGAGGTGTTGGATCTCGGCGATGAGGAAGAATGTGCAGCAGCCAAAGCGGAAGCAGAAAACTATATCCGTCAGATAAACAGCGGTTACACAACGCTGGAAAAGGTCAAAGAGGATATTTTGAAGAAGTATACAGAAGAAGACGGGTATACGCAAACTGCTTTATATTCCGGAGAAAATTTTTCTGCGAAAACTGATGTAAAAGATATTCCCGATCTTGCGGCGGCGTTGAAAGAGGTAGAAGCAAACTATGAAAACCTTAATCCGGATGCGGAGCCGGATACGGACGAATATAAGACCTATATGAAATATCTTGGGGAATGCTTCCAAACAGAGGTGTATTATGCTTTGCAGAATATGGAGGTAGGAGATATTTATTCAAAGCCGCTTTTGAGTTTTGCCGGATATTTTATCATTCGACTTGATAAAGTGAAAACAACGAATGACTTTATTTTAATTGAGGATGTCCGTGACGAAATCGAAACGGCAATCCGTAATGAGAAAGTCTCGGAAATGTTTACAACCTGTATGGATGAACTGGAAGAGAAATACGACGTTCAATATTTATTTGACCTTCCGGTGTCTTAATTGATTGTAATAAAAAAAGAGTCTCCCATATGGGAGACTCTTTTTTCTTGTCGAAAGTTTAGTCAAGGAGGAAAAATACAGCGATTCCTAATATTACAAGAAAAACAGATCCTAGAATAATCGGCCATAACGGTTCGTCTTTGTCGCCGTATTGGATTCTGGATTGGGTTTCCGCTTCTTTCCGAATGTAAAATCGGGTGTTTTCGTCAATTTGAATTTCCTCGCCCGAAGAAGAACCACTGCTCGGACATATGGTGATCAAACGGCGTAGCGATGCGGATTTTTTCAATGCAGATGTGGCGCTGCTGTTGTTTTCTTGTCCGATTTCCGCAAGCGTTTTCGCGGATGCTTCATCAACAGCACCTGCATTTCGGATTGCACGTACAAAAGAACCAATGACACGACGCCTATAAAAGAGAATAAAAAAGGCTAATATAAAACCGAGAATAAATGGCCAAATGATAAATTTAATTCCGGTAGAAACAGTGTTATCAAGTCTTAAAATATCAACATAGTCAAAAAAGTCATCCATGTGAATTCCTCCTTTTATTTCCGTTTTCGGGCAGTAAAAAATGAAGTTCAAAAATACACTTAAAACATACGGGTCATTTTAAAAGATTTTTATTCTATTATATTTCACACTCTGTCTCTTTGTCTTGTGTTTTTTGTCGGATATCATTCGTGACAGTATTTTATAAAAAGCGCTTATTTTATTGTGACCGAAAATCAATGCTCCCAATCAGGCGCATTGAGTTATTTTTTGATTTTCAATTTTAATGGATGAATAGATATTTAAGAAATAAGGCTGTTAACCATAGAAATGCATCATAAGTTAATTAAAAATGATTCTCCACACAGCATTTTAAGCAGGGATTCCAAATCTTCATTGTCGGAATATCCGATAGAAATGGAATGGCGCTTCCCTTTTTCCGTAATTTTTACCGTTCTTCCGAGATGTTTTTGAAGTTTCAGTTCCAGCGCGCGCGTATGGTCAACATCCCGTACGATATGAACCGGTTCCGGTGAAGGGGTATTTAGTATTTTTACAAGTTTTTCTGTGTCTCTAACCGAGAGTGCACGAAGAACAACTTGATTTGCTGCGGCTTCGAGCTTTTCAGGATTATTGATTCCAAGTAAAACTTTGGCATGTCCGGTTGACAGTTCCCCGCTTTCGATCAATTTTCGAACCTTTTCCGGTAAAGATAACAGGCGAAGAGCGTTGGTGACGACTGTTCGGCTTTTTCCGATGCGTTTTGCCGCTTCTTCTTGGGTTAATCCGTATTCTTGTATTAAAGAAGCGAAGCCTTCCGCTTCTTCAATAGGATTCAAGTCACTGCGTTGGATATTTTCAACCAAGGCAAGTTCTGCGGCTTTTTTATCGTCTGCTGTGATAATGATAACCGGAATCTCAGAGATCCCCGCCATTCGTGCAGCTCGCCAACGGCGTTCCCCGGTAACAATTTGATAAATTCCGTCTACGGCACGGACGGTAATTGGCTGAATCATGCCGTATTGCGTAATAGACTCGGCAAGCATCTCCAATTCACTGGAATCAAAATTTTTTCTTGGCTGATCGGCATTCGGTTCTACATCGCCGATCCGCATCATGGTAATTCCGCCTTCTCCGCTTGTTTGTTCATTATTATCCACGAGAATGGCGTCAAGCCCGCGTCCGAGCGCTTTTTTCTTTTGTGGCATGGGTGTTTTCCTTTCTATATGACTCTTTCTTTTGAATTGCCGGATGAGGTGAAAAGCGAGATTAAATACGCTCCATTAATTCTGCGGCAATTTTATCATAATCGGAGCTGCCTTTCGCATATTTATCGTAATATTGGATTGGCGCGCCGTAACTTGGCGCTTCGCTAAGACGCACATTTCGATTGATTGCGACGGAAAATAGCTTGTCTGCATAATGTTTTTTCAGTTCATCGAGGACCTGCAGCGAAAGATTCAGCCGGCCGTTATACATGGTGACGAGAATGCCGGTTAAAGTCAGCATCGGATTATAGAGCTTTTTTACCTGCTTGATCGTCATCATGATCTGAGACAGCCCTTCCAAAGAAAAATACTCGCATTGCATGGGAATAACGACTCCGTCAGAGGCGGTCAGCGCATTCACTGTCAGCATGCCGAGAGACGGAGGGCAGTCGATCAGAATATAGTCATAGTTGTCAGAAACCTCTGACAACGGATCTTTTAACCGATTTTGTCGTTTTTCAATATCCGCAAGTTCGAGTTCAGCGGCTGCCAGATCCATTCCCGATGGAATGATACTGAGATTTTTATATTCTGTCTGGATTATGGCATCTGATGCATGGCATCTGCCGATTAAAACATCATAAATTGTCGCTTGGATCCGAGATTTCCGAATTCCGACACCGCTTGTTGCGTTTCCCTGTGGATCGCAATCGATAAGAAGAATTTTTTTGCCTGAAATTCCAATAGCGGATGCAATATTAATTGCGGAGGTGGTTTTTCCGACGCCTCCTTTTTGATTTGCAAAAGAGATAGTTTTTGCCACAATTGCCCCTCTGCTTTCTGAATATGGTTAAAAAACGGATAATTTATAGATTAAAGAATATATTCATTATATCATGGGACAAGAAAGAAGTCAAGCTTGATGCACAAAAAGGTTATGAACCTCTTATTGTTCCACGTGGAACATGGAAAAAAGATAAAAGCGCCGCGATTGCGGCGCTTTTATCTGGGAGAAAAACTATGAATCCTTGGGGGGTGCTCTGCCTCTGATGACATCGGCTTGCCCTTCGGCAGTATGTTCTGCGTGTGTCCCCGGCATAGGACGTTCCACGTGGAACATTGGTATATCATGTGCGCTTAGGCACGGTGATAACGAGTCTTGTGAAAGTCTTTCTTTCTTCTCTTTCACATTTAACGGGAATTCCGCTTCTGTTCATAATGGCGATTGCTTTATCAATGGTATTGAAAAACAGACGGATATCTTTAATCACGATTTTGGTATGATGTCGGCTTACGGACAGTTCAGAAATTAAATCTTCAGCGTCTCTGCCGGCAACGCCGTTTACCATTGCACGGTAGAGTTCACATTTTGGCTCCGGAGCAAGTCTTTGAAGCTGATATGCCGAATCGGCAGATATTTTTGCTTTCAAAATAATCTTTCGTTCCGTCGGGTCGAATTTTAAAAGAGAAATCTTGTTATTTAACGCTTCCTCTGTGATTCCGAGACTTTTTGCCATCCGTTCCGCAGAAACTCCGCTTTTTGACAGAAGTTCGTAGATCATTTCCGCTTCTTCAAAATAATTGCGTGGCAAAGGAATTTCTCCTGTTTGCGCTAGTCTGTCCGGATTCGCATCGACGATTACACAAGGAATCGGAGAAATATCTCCATAAATACAAGCGCGAAGACGCTTTTCTCCGGCTATCAATTGAAACATTGGATGATGAGCGGTTCCGACTGCTCGAATGGTAAGCGGATTTTTCATACCATTTTTTCTGATTTCATCTGCCAAGTTTTGAATGTCGGCTTCATCAAATTTTTCGGGAGCGTGAAAAGGGTTGGGACAAATCAGCGCGGTATCAACCATTCTAACGGCGGTTTTCCATTTTCCGCGTGCAAGTTCTCCGATTCGTTCTTTGATTTCGGCGCTGGTTTCCGTAACTTCCATTCTTTTGCCTCCGATATCATAAGTTAATCATATCATAGCAAAGAATTTCAAAAAAAGCATGAAAATTTTGTCTGCAAAAAAACAAAATTTCATGCTGTTTTTGGTGTTTTTCTGGTTCTTTTTCAGAGTTTCATCAATTACAAAGGAGATTTTGTAATTAAAGCGTTTCTTCTGGGATATTTTTTTAAAGTCGGGCTTTTTTTTCGAATGACATAAATATAGCGCTCGCTTGTTTCCGGCTCTTCAGCAAGTGGATCTTCTAAACAAAAGTTCGCTTTTGATTCTAGTTCACAAAACAATTCTTGAAACGCATTTTCAGACTTTTTAAGTTCAAAAGGTCCGTTTTTTCCTTTTAAAGCAATAAAAATTCCACCGTTTTTCACAAAAGGAATACACCATTCAAGCAAGATCGGCAATTCCGCTACGGCTCTGGCGCAAACGACATCAAATTTTTCCCGATAATGAAGATCTGTGCCCAGCTCTTCTGCCCGTCCGGTTAGCGTATCAACATTTCGCAGACCGAGCGCTTTGGCTGCGTGGGAAATATACGCAGTCTTTTTTGCGGTGGCGTCAAGTGCGGTGATTTCTATGTCCGGTCGAACGATGGCAAAAGGAAGGGCGGGCATTCCGCCTCCGCTGCCGACATCAAGAAGACGGCAGGGCTTTTGTGGCAGATACTTTGCGGCAAGGAGACAATCTGCAAAATGCTTTGTAATGACAGCTTTTTCATCGCGCAGCGCTGTTAAATTCATGGTGGCATTGGCTTCGAGCATGATATGGGAAAGTTCGAAAAAACGTTCTGAACTCTCCGGTGTTATATATTCGGAAAGAGAATTACAAGAAAACACTTGTTCTTGAAGCTTTAAAAAATCAACTTGGTTCATGTGGGGATTCCTTTTCTTCTCCGCGATGCCGGAGATCCAAATAGATAAGTAAAACCGATATATCCGCAGGACTTACGCCGCTGATTCTCGACGCCGCTCCGATGGAAGCCGGTCTTTGCGAGGAGAGCTTTTGCATGGCTTCAGTAGAAAGTCCGATGATGTTTTCATAAACAATGTCGGCGGGAAGAAGTTTTTTTTCAAGCTTTTCAAAACGAGCGGCATCCATGAGTTGTTTTTTGATATAGCCTTCATATTTAATTTCGGTCTGTACCGTAAAAATCACATTCGCCGGCAGTGCCGGTCTGGAAAGATCCACGTCGGCAAGCATCTCGTATGTGATTCCCGGCCGGCGGAGCAAGTCTATGGCGCGAACGCCTGTTTTTACCTCGGGCTGTCCAGCCTTTTTCAGAATGGAATTCAGCGTATCTGTCGGAGAAAATACCGTTTTTTGAAGTCTCCTTTTTTCCTCAGCGATAAGAGACTCCTTTTTTTCATAACGTGCGAAAGCGGCATCCGATAAAAGTCCTGCCTCATGTCCGATACGGGAAAGGCGCGCATCGGCATTATCTTGCCTGAGCAGCAGACGATATTCTGAACGGGAAGTCATCATACGGTAAGGCTCGTTTGTTCCTTTGGTTATCAGGTCATCAATCAGCGTACCGATATAGGAGCTGTCGCGTGTCAAAACGACAGGCGGTTTTCCCATGACAAAACGAGCGGCGTTGATACCGGCGATAAGTCCTTGTGCCGCAGCTTCTTCATAACCGGAAGTGCCGTTGAATTGTCCGGCACCGTAAAGTCCTTGTATCGCCTTAAAAGAAAGTGAGGCGTCAAGCTGTGTGGAATCAATACAGTCATATTCAATGGCATAAGCAGAACGCATGATAACAGCATGTTCGAATCCTTCAATGGAATGGAGCATTTCGAGTTGAACATCTGCCGGCATGGAAGAACTGAACCCCTGCAAATACATTTCACCGGTTCCGAGTCCTGTCGGTTCGACAAAAAGCTGGTGACGATGTTTATCGGGAAAACGGACGACTTTATCTTCAATGCTGGGGCAATAACGCGGACCGATTCCGTGTATTTCGCCGGAATAGAGCGGCGAGCGGTCAAGATGACGACGAATGATTGCATGCGTTTTTTCGTTGGTATAGGCAATATAACAGGGAAGTTTGGGCCTTGCTTCAAGGTCAGCGATTTTGGTATCGGCGGAATAGGGAGTTGGATGTTCTTCGCCGTCTTGTCTTTCCAGCTTTGTATAATCAATGGTGCGGCTGTCAATACGGGGCGGAGTGCCTGTTTTGAAACGCATCATACGGATTCCAAGCCTCAAGAGGGAAGCGGTTAGTGATTTTGCTGCGTGAAGCCCGTCCGGACCGGAAGACATGTGAAAATCTCCGATAATAACACGGGAATCAAGATAAGTTCCCGTGCAAACGACAACGGCTTTTGCCTTCCAAACCGCACCGAGTTCGGTCACAATTTCAGAAACAGCCCCGTCTTTTATACGGATATCGGTAATTTCTGCTTGAATAAGGGAAAGCCCGTCTGTGTGTTCAATTGTCTTTTTCATGATATCGCGGTACAGCATACGGTCTGCCTGAATTCGTTTGGACTGGACGGCTGGCCCCTTGCTGGCGTTGAGAATGCGATCCTGCAGCATAACTTTATCTGCGGCTCTGCCCATTTCACCGCCGAGCGCATCGATTTCAAAGACGAGCTGTCCTTTTCCTGTACCGCCGATTGAGGGATTACAGGGCATGTTCGCTACCGCGTCGTTGGAAATGGTGAAAAGCGCAGTACGGCATCCCATGCGCGCGGCGGCAAGAGCCGCCTCGCAGCCGGCGTGACCTGCGCCGACAACGGCGACGTCTACGGTATCAACATAAAATTCCATAAAAACCCTCTTTCATCAAATAAAAAATAGCATACGCAGCGATATCGCCGCAACCGGATTTATCGGGAGTCGGGAAGTATACATTATCCTTTTGTGGGAATCAGGCGGAGTGTACCTTCGGACAGATAAAGAATGCCGTCGTAAGACCAAACCGGATGGTAGCTTGTCAAAACAATTTCACACAAAAAGCAACTTTTGCTCTGCATTTTCACAAGTCATGGATAGCGTTTTTTTGTTCGGAGGAATCTGGACAAAGAAAGTGTATGCGGAACGGAAAACATTTTAGTTGTTTTTGTCTATTGCCATACGGCGGGAGAGGTCGTCCGGAAAAGCTGCCTGATATACTGCCTCTTGTTCCGGCAAGTGCGTGACATATCCTACCGGGATCTGATTTTGAGTAGCTTCTATGATTTTTTTTGCACCGTCGGCTCCGAAAGCACCGCACAGTTCAATGCAGCCGACTCCGTCTTTCCATAATTTCCGGGCGACGGCAGTGGCGTCCTGTATGTCTGCGACGCCGATGATTTGAACCATTCCGTCTTGAAGAACGGCTCTGTCAGTTTCACTTTGAAAGCTTCCCATGATCAAATAGGCAAATTTCATGCTTTCCTCCGTTGGTTTTAGAAAAACTTTTTATTTATGATAATTTCCGCCTGAAAGTATGTTTATCGCACGATAAAGCTGCTCAAGGAGAAGAACACGCATCATGCGATGGGTAAATGTCATACGGGAGAAGGAAAGACGCAAATTTGCCGCCTTTTTAACACGTTCGTCCATTCCGAAAGCACCGCCGATGATAAACGTGATTTCGGAATATCCGGAAACGGTAATTCCCGAAAGCTTTGCGGCAAGTTCTTCCGAGGAAAGCTCCGTGCCCTCAATACAAAGTGCAATCGAATAGCTTTTTTGAGGAAGGGAAGCGAGAAGCCTGTCTCCTTCCTTTCGGATTAAAGATGAAATTTCTGCGGCGGACGGATTTTCCGGTGGTTTTTCTTCCTTAAGTTCGATATTCCGGAGTTTACAGGAAGAAGAGAGCCTTTTTTCATATTCCGCTACGGCATCGGCAAAAAATTTATCTTTGATGTTCCCAACGTGCAGGATATTGATCTGCAGCATATTTTCTCCTTTCTGTGTTTAGAAGATTATAGGGAAGCATAGAAATGGGAGTTCTTTGTTGGGCAGTCAGTCAATTTCTGTTATTTCATCCGGAATCCAATAACACATTTCCTCGTGATAGGATGCCCCCTCGCTGATTTTTTCAATGGGGAGCTTCATATATCTCATTTTGCCGGCGGCAAGTTCCGTCCCATCCGTCAATCGGATAAAAGCTTCTGCCTCAATAAAAAGGGATGTGGCACGCAAAACTTTTCCGGTACCGATAAGGGGAATGTCGTAAGGGACAGGCTTCTTGTATTTGGTTTCAAGTGACATCGTAACGGCAAGCGTTTCTTCATCATATGCCGCCCAGTAAGCGCGGCAGCCAAGTTCATCAAGCATGGCCGTAATGAGTCCGCCGTGAACGCGCCCGGGATAACTTTGGTGGATATCACGATAGGAGAACAGCGTTTTGACGCAGCCATCTTCCATTTTATAAAAAGCAGCTTTTACACCGGCTTCGTTGTCAAGTCCACAGATGATGCACATACGGCTGTTTCGTTGTTTTTCGACGACTTTCACAGAAAAAATCCTTTCTTTTGGCAAGCGATATAGGGATGGAAGCCTTTCTTTTCAAATTGCCGCAAAGCATTTATCTAAGCTTTGTTGGCGAGTCGGGACTGGCAACAGAAAGCGAAATATCTCCGAAATCCGCAAGCGCCGCGCGAACAGCAGCTTCCGCCGTCGGAGGATAGTTGTTTTCCTTGGAAAGATGAGCAAGCAGAAAATTTTTGGTTCCGCGGGAAGCAAGGAGCTTTGCCAGCTCTCCGGAGGAAGCGTTGGAAAGATGTCCGGTATCGGATAAAATCCGTCGCTTGAGAGAATATGGATACGGTCCGGAAAGAAGCATTTCCACGTCATGATTTGCCTCGATTATCACAGAATCGGAACCGATGAGCGAGGAAAGAACGCTGTCGCTTATATGTCCGATATCTGTGGCGATACCAAGCTTTTCCGTTCCGCTCGCATCCTTATATTCGACTGTGTATCCAACAGCGGCAACGCTGTCATGCGGAACAGAGAATGAGCTTATCACAGTATTTCCGAATTGCACTGAGAATCCAGCGGGATGCAGATACAGATCGTTTAAGAGAGAAGCTCCGGCGTCGGTAATCAGCGCCCTTGCGGAGGATTCCGTCATATGCGTAGGAATATGGTGTTTTTTAGAAATCACTTCAAGTCCGCGCGTATGATCGACATGCTCATGCGTGATAAAAATGGCTGTAATCCGGTCGAGCGAAGAGCCGACTTCATGCAGAGCTTTTTCGACTGCACGCGCACTGACTCCGGCATCGATGAGGATTTCTATGTTCGGAGAACGGATGTAGGTACAATTGCCGGAAGAACCGGAAAACAGCGTATATGCGGAAATTTTATCCATGATATACGCAAACCGCTCCGAGCGGACGGACAGAAAGCTCTGTGACAGAACCCTTCCCAAATACGGTTTCCATAGAGCAAACAAAGATAGGAAGCTTTTCCTGAGGAACAAACGCCTGCATGGTTCCGGCAAAGCCTCCTCCATGAACACGCCATGCACCTGTGGGGCCTAACAGATCTGCCGCTATGGCGCAGGCAAGGGAAATACCCTGTTCTTCCGGCGCTTTTGGGGAATAATAGTTTTGCAAAAGTTCTGCACTGGAACGGCCGGATTCTTGAATGATAGAGAGAAACTCCGGAATCTTACCGTCTTTTAAAGCTTGCATAAGGCAGTCTACCCTTACGTTTTCGTTTATAAAATGCAGAGAACGCAAAATCGCACGGTCCCCTGTGCTTTTGCGAAGCGCGGCCATGTTTTTCACAAGTTCATCTTTGGAAATCCCGCGAAGAACGGGCTTTCCGAAAAAGGAAGCGACCTGTTTCATTTCGGCAGGGACTGCTGCATAATCGTCCGTAAGATTCGCATGAGAGCCGCCGGTATTGACGATGCACAGAGAATAACCGTGTCCTGCAAGATCGAAATCTACCCGAGAAGTTTTCGGCGACGACGGATCCTCAAAATCGATGTAAACGAAGCCTCCGGCAGCACAGGCAATCTGATCCATAAGACCGCACGGTTTTCCGAAATGGACGTTTTCCGAATACTGTGAAATCTGGGAAAGCTCAATATATCCGATTTTTCCCTCATTATAAAAGAAATTTAAAATCGTTCCGATCATGTCTTCGAATGCGGCCGAGGAAGAAAGTCCGGATCCGCCGAGAATATCGGAGGTCGTATAGGCGGAGAAGCCGCCTATGGTATATTCTCGTTTGACAAAACCGTCGCATACGCCGCGAATCAGTGCCTGAGACTTGCCTTTTTCTGCTTCTACGGGAGAAAGCGAAGAGATATCAACGATATCCTCCGGAAAGCCGGCGCTTTTCACACGGACGACGGCATCTTTGGATTTTGCGGCAACGGCGATAATATCGAGATCAATAGAGGCAGCAAGGACTTTGCCGCAATTGTGATCGGTATGATTGCCGCAGATTTCGCTGCGTCCCGCAACAGAAAAAACGGAAAGCGCGTCAGCTTCTCCGTAGAGAGCCTCAAATTCATCTATTGCTTTGACATACCTTTCTTTTACTGCGTCCATATTCCGTCCGGCATAGAGCTTCTCCAATATAGGCGCAGCTTTTTTGAAAAATTCTTCTCTGTTAAACATGACGTATGTTCTCCTGCGGTTTATTTCTTTTTCTTGTATATTTTTTGCTGTTTGCTTGACTTTTTGCTATGGGACCCCATAGCACCTTGTCCGGTTTTTTCGTGCTTTTTTTCCGGTTGTCTTCGACTGTCCGAGCTTCTTTTTACCGGAGAGATATTGGGACGGACAAGACAATCCGGACTGTTTCCGATGAGATCGGATCGTCCCGCTCGTCGTAGGGCGGAGATGACGATTTGTCGGTTTTCTGGGCGGAAATATTGCAAAAGCGCACGTTGCTCGGCTTTTTCCGCTTTTGTTTTTGGTACGAAAATCGGTTTTTCCGTATAAGGATCCAGTCCTGTATAGAACATACAGGTCGAAATGGTCCCTGGTGTCGGATAAAAATCCTGTACCTGTTCGGGATGCAGCCCTTCTTTTTTCAGGAAAAGGGCAAGTTCAATGGCGTCGGAAAGCGTGCTTCCCGGATGGGAAGACATCAGATACGGCACAAGGTATTGTTTTTTATTCATGCTTTTGGTCAGTTCATAAAAACGCCTACGGAATCTTTCATAGACGGCGATTTTCGGTTTTCCCATTGCGGTAAGCACGGCGTCGGAGCAATGCTCTGGAGCGACCTTGAGTTGGCCGCTTACGTGATATCGAACAAGCTCTTTAAAAAATTCTTCATTTTTGTCCAGAATCAAATAATCAAAACGGATACCGGATCGGATAAATACTTTTTTTACACCCGGGATTGCGCGAAGACGGCGCAGCAGATGCAGGTATTCACTGTGATCAACGACAAGATTTTTACACGGTTCAGGGGCAAGGCACTTTTTTCCTTTACACATACCGCGCTTTTCCTGTCCTTCGCAGGAAGGATGCCGGAAATTCGCGGTCGGACCGCCGACGTCGTGGATATAACCTTTAAAATCCGGCAGCTTTGTAAGGGCTTCCGCCTCGCGCACGACCGAATCTTCGCTTCGTGTCGTGACACATCGCCCTTGATGATAGGCAATCGAACAGAAATTACAGGCTCCAAAGCATCCGCGTACATGAGTAACGGAAAATTTCACTTCTTCAATGGCAGGAACTCCGCCCTCCGATTCATAGGAAGGGTGATAGTTTCGTTCATAGGGAAGCTCGTATACGCGGTCGAGCTCCTCCGTTTCAAGCGGCGGAGACGGAGGATTTTGTACGACAATCCGGTTTCCATGCCGCTGGATAACGGTTTTTCCTCGCACGGCGTCATGCTCATCCTGTTCTATACGGCAAGAACGGGCATAAGCGAGATATCCCGCCGGGGTTTTTGCCTTTACTTCGTCAAAAGAAGGACATTCCACCGAACCTGGAATGTATCGATATTCGTTTGTCGGAACAGCATATGCGGTACCGCGGATATCATGCAGGGAGAAAATCGGTTCGCCGTCTGCGAGCCGATGCGCAATCTCCGTTACTTGATGTTCCCCCATTCCGAACATGAGGAGATCTGCGCCAGAATCGATGAGGATGGAAGGACGAACAGCGTCGTCCCAATAGTCGTAATGAGCAAATCGACGCAAAGAGGCTTCCAATCCTCCGATACAGAGCGGAATATCACCGAAAAGTCTGCGAATGGCATGGCAATAAACAATGACGGCGCGATCCGGACGTCGTCCGGCTTTGCCACCGGCGGTGTAATAATCGTCGTGCCGTTTCCGCTTTGCTGCAGTGTAATGCGCGACCATCGAGTCGATATTACCGCCATTGACGAAAAAGGCAAGGCGTGGTCTGCCGAAGCGCATATAATCCGCATCGCTCTGAGGCTGAGGTAAAATGCAGACACGAAACCCTTCCGACTCCAGCACGCGCGAAACGATTGCCGTGCCGAAACTCGGATGATCCACATATGCGTCTCCTGTAACGACGACGATATCCGGCGCATCCCAACCGCGCGCTTCCATTTCTTCTCTTGTAATCGGCAGAAAGGCCATAATGCGTCTCCTTCCATATTTTTTGTGCAAAAGCTAGCAAAAAGTTTCGTGGGAAAAGGGAAGTAGAGGATTCAGAAGACAAAAGCAAAATGGCGGTATCTTCTGACGGAAAGTTTTTGCAAAGGTAATTGACTTTTTTATTCTGACAGAAAATCTGGCAGGTGTCCGAACGCTATCTTCTGGAGTTTCATGTGTTTTCGTCGCAAAGTAGCTTTCCCGCGAGAGGACAAGCCAAAGATTTGAGCATTTTCAGACGTTATCCTTTGAAGAAAGCGGCGTAAAGCTTCGTCATATAATAGCTGTCATCTGTTCCGCCAAGCTCGCGCACCGCGTGCATGGAGAGCATCGGATTGCCGATATCTACGGTCATCACACCGTAATCCGCGGAAATGCCGGGCCCGATTGTCCCGCCGCCGCGCGCGTCGCTGCGATTGTTGAAAATCTGATAGGGAATATTATTTTTTTCACAAAGAAGCTTAAAGAAAGCTGTTCCGCGCGGAGAGGTCGCATAAGATTGCGTATAGGCAAGCTTCAGAACAGGACCGCCGTTCAGGTATACAGGAAGCGCCATTTCATGCTTTGCTTGGTAGGAGGGATGGGTTGCATGCGCCATATCCGCGGAAAATACGATGGTTTTGGAAAGTGCGCGGTATTTATCTTCCGCATGATAGCCAAGCTTTTCGCAAATACGGTCGACAATTTGAAGAATGGTATTGCTTTTGGCGCCGCGGTTGGAGTTCGAGCCGATTTCTTCATGGTCAAAGGCGACGGCGATATCGGAAATGCCGCAATCCTCTTCCCCTTCAATAAAGCCGGCCATCATATCATGGGACATGGCGGCATCGTCAAGTCTTGGGACAGAAATAAATTCATCATTCGCCCCGATAAAGCAACCGGCTTCGGCATCATACGGTGCGAGTTCGAAGCTTAAAATATCCTTCTCGGAAACGCCTATGTATTTGGCAAGGAAAGAAAGAAATTTCGGTTTTCCATCACGGTTCTGCGCAAAAAAGGGAAGGAGATCTGTCTGTACGTTGAATTTTCCGTTTTCGTTGACATCGCGTACAACATGAATTGCAGCGCTCGGCAGGATAATCATTGGCTTTTTGATGTTGACGTTAACGGGTTTTGCCTCTCCGTTTTCATCTTTTACAAAGACACGTCCCGCGAGGGCAAGCGGGCGGTCAAGCCATCCATGGATAATGAGTCCGCCGTAAGACTCAAGTGTGAGACGCTCAATACCGCATTCCACTTTGGAAGGAACGGTTTTGATGCGGAAGCCTGGAGAATCCTGATGTGCCGCACCGATACGGAAGCCGGTTTCGCGCGGGTCGCCGCAGATACGGAACGCTGCACATTGCGTACCTTCTTTTGTAAAATAATAGGATTTATTTTTTTCGATTTGCCATGCGTCACATTCGTTGAGCCGAACGGCACCGGACGCATCCAGCATGGCGGAAAGCTCATCGGTCGCCTGAAAAGCGGTCGGCGAGTTATCCAAAAATTTTAACAGGTCTTTTGCATACTGCTTTTTTGTTTTCATATCAAGTTCCTTTCTTGGTATATAGGCTATCCTACATTATATTGAAACCAAATGAAATTAAAACGATATATCGTCATAATGAGATTTTCGGTATGGAAAAATTCACCCGCTTGCTGATGCGGCGCCCAAGATCAGTTCCGTGATTTCCGATGCTGTGGCACCTGTCATATAACGGGATATGTTGACCGTACCCAGTACGTTCTCAAGGATTTCCGCGTCAAGAGGAATGTCCGTGAGGAGTCTTTCCAGTTCGGAAATATCAGCATCTCCGAAAAAATCCCCAGAAAAAACAATTTTCTCAATTCTATTTTCGGTTTTTTGCAAGGAAACCGTGACGGTTCCGAAGTCAAAGCGCCGGCTTTGCGTTTGTTTTCCGTTTCCGAATCGCCCGAACAACCATGCGTCGGTTTCATATTTTTCCGCTGCAAGCCGTTCGATTGTCATGCGGTCTTCCGGTGTAAATTCGTGCGGTATGGCTCCGTTCCGGATAAAATAATCCTCCAGATAATGCTTGAAGTCCTCTGCGGTCATCCCGTCATATGCAGGCGGAAGCAGCTCTTTTAAATTGACGACTCGGCTTTTTACGCTTTGAATTCCTTTGGATGTAAGCTTTGCTCTGTCCGGCGTCAGAACACCGGATAAAGAAGTGAGATCGGCGGAGAACAGCAGCGTTCCGTGGTGCAAGAGAATTTTTCGAATGTTTCCGTCTGAGGTTTTCCTATTATATATATACCGGGCGGTTCCGGAGCATTTCTTAGCGTCCGGTACGGTGACAAGGTCATTGCGTCCGGACGTGGTGATTCTGACGCCAAGCTCCGCAAGTGCGTCTATGACGGGCTTTGTGAAAACAGAAAAATCAAGCTCGTTTCCATCCGGAACAACAAAGGTATAATTGATATTTCCGGTATCATGAAAAACCGCGCCGCCGCCGGTGAGTCGGCGCACGATTTTAATCCCGTGGCGTTCGGCAAAAGAAAAATCTACCTCGGCACGTGCATCCTGGTTTTTTCCGATAATGACAGCGGGCGCATTTCTCCACAGCATCACGCAGGGCTGTTCTGCTTTCATAAGCAAAAATTCCTCCGCCGCCATGTTCCGAAATGGCTCCGTGAGGTCATTTCTCAAAAGCAGCATGACATCTCTCCTTTTTCTGTACCGATATCTTTACTTCATACAAAAATCATTGTATCACAAATCCATTCCGTCATCAAGAGATTTACGGAAAAATCTCTTGAAATCTTGACTTGTTCTTCCCTCGGTGCTATAATCAAAAAAAATAACGATGCAGGAGGATAAAGATGCTGCTCTATATCCTGATTCTGAATAAAACCGAATGTCTGCCAAAGCTGATATCCGCACTGATGCGGGAAGGAATCAAAGGGGGAACGGTCTATGATTCGATGGGAATCGTCCAGTACGTCGGACATGACATGACGGAGCCTCCGCCCATTTTCGGTTCTTTGCGGAAATATTTGCACCCTGACGGCGGTAACAACAAAACGCTTCTGCTTCTTTTGGAGAGCGACCAACTGGCATCCGTCAAAAAAATTGTAAACGAGATAACCGGAGGGCTGTCGAAGCCAGACGTGGGAATCGCTTTTACCGTTCCGGTGTCGGAAGCGGAGGGAGTTATATAAAAATCCAAAAGAAACTTGGTTTTCCGGAGCCATTTTCTTTGGGAATAGATTAGGAGAAAAGGACAATTTAAGGCATTTTGTCTGAACTTTCTCTGATTTTTTGGAAAGGCGATTTCGGTTTTTCGAAATCGAATGTTGTATGACAATGAATACGTTACTTGCTCTCGGCGTCGCGATGGCGGCGGGATTGCTTTTTACGCGGATTGTAAAACTTGTGAAACTGCCGAATGTGACGGGTTATCTTTTGGCAGGACTTTTAATTGGTCCGAGTGTGTTGGGCTTTATCGGGAAGGAAGCGGTGGAAAGCTTTGATATTCTTGTTACGGTTGCGCTTGGCTTTATTGCATTTTCCATTGGAGGAGAATTCAAGCTGGATACTCTGAAAAAGCTGGGAAAAAAGGTGACGGTTATTACGCTTGTCCAGGCGGTCGGTGCTGTTGTCGCTGTTTTTGCGGTGCTGCTTGTTGCGGGACTCTGCGGTGCTTTCGGAGAAAACTATCTTCCTCTTGTTTTTACGCTGTCGGCAATTGCGACCGCGACGGCTCCCGCCGCAACGCTGCTTGTCGTAAGACAGTATAAAGCGCACGGACCTTTGACAGAAACACTTTTGCCCGTTGTCGCGGGAGATGATGCAATCGGGCTTATGATTTTTTCTGTATTTATGGCGATCGCGCAGACGCTTGCTTCCGGTATAGAGCCTACCGTGCAAAGCATGCTTTTGGAACCGCTTATGGAAATTGGACTTTCCTTACTGATCGGTTTTGGATTGGGTGTCCTTGTTGCACTTGGAACGCGTCTTTTTAAATCAAGGGCGAATCGGCTTTGCCTTTGCGTCACTGCGACAGTGATTGGGGTCGGTCTCTCGGAGCTTCTCAATCTTTCTTCTCTCTTGCTTTGTATGATGATTGGTGCAGTTCTCGCCAATCTCGGAAAAGACGTGGAGAAAGTGCTTGACGGCACAGACCGATGGACGCCGCCGTTGTTTATGCTGTTTTTTGTTATCTCCGGTGCGGATTTGGATCTTTCCATCCTTCCGACCGTCGGACTTCTCGGCGTGCTTTATATTCTTTCTCGCTCGGTAGGAAAATATTTTGGTGCCATGGCGGGCAGTGCGATGGTGAAAGCAGAGCCAAGTGTCCGAAAGTATCTCGGTTTTACCCTTCTTCCGCAGGCGGGTGTTGCTGTTGGCATGGCACAGATCGCAGTTGCTGAACTTCCGGAGGCGTATGGACCGAAAATTCAGGCGGTGGTTCTTTGTGCTACGCTCGTATATGAAATTATAGGACCTGTTTTAACCAAAATCTCTTTGAAAAAAGCCGGTGAAATCAGTCCGGAAATATAATTTTTCCTGTTGTTTTTGGGAGACGGATGAAAAGTTCGTCTCCTTTTTCGCATGAAAAATTATGAGAATATAGATAGAATATGCGAAAAAATAAAAAATGTGAAAAAAATGAAAAATTTTTTAAAAATTCTCTTGACAAGAGGGGAGTGGATGTGATAGAATAATCG
>OODJ01000518.1_pt1 | contig 39090 bp, 28 predicted proteins | sample 1671611 | NCBI WGS metagenome assembly OODJ01 (sample SAMN06348174, study PRJEB24527) | human gut metagenome | biome: human gut; feature: ankylosing spondylitis patient; material: feces | host: Homo sapiens | place: China | collected 2015-10 | reverse complement strand
TTCATAAATACCGACCCTCCGCCAACAAACGGTTCAACGAATTTCTCTATGTCGTCAGGGAAATACGAGCTAATTTCTTCAATGAGCTTATATTTGTCTCCAACATAGAAAAAAGGTGATCTTACTATCTTTTTTTTCATTGCCCTACTTCCGTGATAAATAATAGTTCCTTGTGCTTTGCAAAATTAGTCTTACCTGCATTAAAATATCTGTGATCGCAATCATATATCTTTGTAGTACCGCGTTCTTCTAAAATGGATTTAATCTGCTCTAATGTAATCTTGTTTTTTGATGACCCGCTTTTTGATTCGTATGTATTATTGTATGATACGACAATATACTTGACGTTCAATTTACTTATAAGATCCCGAAATGCAACGGGAGCACTAGAGGTACAATATGCACTCATATTTTGTGCTTTAGGCTTCATCGCTACACCAAACAATTCAGGCTTCTCCCAAGTTACCAGATTTTCGTAAATATGATAAAATCTACTATATTGACGAGAGTTATAAGGCGGGTCAATATATGCAACATCTGCCGTGATGTTTTCAGCAAGTATATTGGAGTCTTCTCTAAAGATTTCTACACACTGAGGATCAAGTGGTCTAATAAGTTGTATGGATAAAGGATGATACAGGATGTTTTTTTTGATGTATGCATCAAAATGCCCTACTGTATTTGCTATTTTATCAATACTATATATTAAAGAGGTCAATAGAATGGCATATTCCTTATGCGTCAATGCCACTTTCCTCTTTTCGACATCCTCCCTTATATGACCTATCAATTTGGAGTTCTTGTAATCAAAGAACTTATCTCCGAAATTATCCGAAAAGTAATTGTCTTCAATAGTGTCAGGATTTATATTATTATAATACTCTATGATTGAATGAAGTTTATTCATATCATAAGTTCCGGAACCAAAAAAGGCTTGATATATAATATTGTTAGATGACAGAAAGTCATTCATTATTATTCTCTTTGCATAAGGTATCGCAGCCTTGGAAACAGATGCGGTTCCCGCAAAGACATCAAAAAATGATTCAAACCCTCCTGTATGCTCGTTGATTATATTCATAATCCAAGGGGTTAACTTTGCTTTATTTCCAATATATCTACGACTCTCCAAATCAAACATCTTATACCCCAAAAGAGTGACATCTATATCAGTTCGATTATAGACTTCTTGTAATGACAATTTCAATTCCTCACGAACATCTTTTGAATACTGACTCAATGACTCCATTTACTTTACACGTTGACAATTTCTGTCAAAGGTAAAACGAATATTTGAATGCAGCTAATTTTCGAGCATAAAAAAATGAGCACGGAGACTAAGCCAATTATCCTTTTTGCAATATTTTTATAAAAAAAGCCGCCCCTGAAAAAACAGAGACGACTTCTTCTACTTATTATATAACAACTTATTATATTACTTATATTCCGCCCAACTCTTGATAGCAATATCATCAATGCTCATTGTACAGAAAGCATTAATAAATGCACTAGCCAAACGGGCATTCGTTATCAACGGAACATTCAGGTCGATAGCCGCACGACGGATTTTATATCCGTTATCCAACTCTCCGGCTGTCAAATTCTTCGGAATGTTGACTACCATATCAATCTTTTTACTATGGAGCATTTCCAAAGCTTGCGGATGTCCTTCTTCACTCGGCCAATAAACATGAGTACTCTCAATACCGTTTTCGGCAAGCGCTTTGTGCGTACCGCCCGTAGCAAAGAGTTTATATCCTTTATTTACCAACATACGGGCTGCGTCTATCATATCGGCTTTCTGTTTCATTGTACCTGTAGAAAGCAGGATATTCTTCTTCGGAATGCGATAACCTACGGAAAGCATTGCTTTCAGTACGGCGCAGGAAGTATCCATACCTATACAACCGACTTCACCGGTGGAAGCCATATCTACCCCCAACACTGGGTCGGCTTTCTGCAAACGGTTGAAGGAGAACTGGGAAGCCTTGATTCCAACATAGTCCAGTTCAAAAAGATTCTTTTCCGGTTTTTCGACAGGCAGGCCAAGCATTACTTTCGTTGCCAGTTCGATAAAGTTTATCTTCAATACCTTGCTGACAAACGGGAAAGAGCGGCTGGCACGCAGGTTGCATTCGATCACCTTGATATCATTATCTTTTGCCAAATATTGGATATTGAACGGACCGGAAATGTTCAAAGCCTTGGCAATCTCACGGCTGATACGCTTGATGCGGCGAACCGTCTCCACATATAACTTTTGCGGCGGGAATTGAATGGTCGCATCACCGGAGTGCACACCGGCAAACTCGATGTGCTCACTGATAGCATACGCTACGATTTCTCCATTTTGAGCCACGGCATCCATTTCCACTTCCTTGGCATGCTCAATAAACTGACTTACTACTACCGGATGTTTCTTCGATACATTGGCTGCCAGTTTCAGGAAACGTTCCAGTTCTTCCTGATTGGAGCAAACATTCATCGCGGCACCCGAAAGCACATAAGACGGACGGACAAGTACAGGAAAACCGACCTCGTCAACAAATTCATTGATATCATCCATAGAAGTCAGTTCACGCCAACGCGGCTGGTCTACACCAATACGGTCGAGCATGGCAGAGAATTTCTCGCGATCCTCAGCGTTGTCAATGCTTTTGGCACTTGTACCGAGAATATTGATATTTTGTGCATCCAGGCGCAATGCCAGATTATTCGGAATTTGTCCACCGGTAGATACAATGACGCCATGTGGATTTTCGAGTTCCAGAATATCCATTACGCGTTCGAAAGTCAGTTCATCGAAATAGAGGCGGTCGCACATATCGTAATCCGTAGATACGGTTTCCGGATTATAGTTAATCATAACGCTGCGCCACCCTTCCTTGCGAATTGTATTCAATGCCTGAACACCACACCAGTCGAACTCAACCGAAGAACCGATACGATAGGCACCGGAGCCTAGTACGACGATAGATTTATGGTCACCCAGATAATGAACGTCATTTGCTACGCCACTATAAGTAAGATATAGATAATTAGTTTGTGCCGGGTATTCGGCAGCCAGAGTATCAATTTGTTTCACAACGGGAAGAATACCCGCACGTTTGCGATGATTACGGACATAGAGAATGCCGTCTTCCATATCACCTTCATAACCAATGGCACGGGCAATCTGGAAATCGGAGAAGCCTTGCACTTTCGCTTTCTTCAGCAATTCTCCCGGCAAGTCGGTAATCTGTTTGTGATTGTTTCCCCAACTGTGCAGCTCTTCGGAAGTCTGCATAATGTTCATCAGTTTCTGAAGGAACCACTTGTCAATCTTTGTCAGTTCATGTACCTGATCGATTGTGTATCCGGCACGGAATGCTTTCGATATTACAAAAATACGTTTATCGGTCGGCTCACGAAGTGCTTTGTCAATATCAGAGATAACCAGTTCTTTGTTTTCCACAAATCCGTGCATTCCCTGTCCTATCATACGAAGACCTTTCTGGATCGCTTCTTCAAAAGTACGACCGATAGCCATTACTTCACCGACTGATTTCATTGAAGAACCCAATTCTTTGTCTACCCCATGGAATTTACCCAAGTCCCAACGAGGAATTTTACAGACCACATAATCCAGAGCAGGCTCGAAGAAGGCGGAGGTCGTTTTTGTTACGGAATTTTTCAAATCGAAAAGTCCGTAACCCAATCCTAATTTAGCGGCAACGAAAGCCAGCGGATAGCCGGTTGCTTTGGAGGCTAAGGCTGATGAACGGGAAAGACGGGCATTTACTTCAATCACCCGGTAATCTTCGGATTCCGGATCGAAAGCGTATTGTACGTTACATTCGCCCACGATACCGATATGGCGAATGATACGGATAGCCAATTCACGAAGTTTATGATATTCTTTGTTAGTAAGCGTTTGAGACGGAGCAATAACGATAGACTCACCGGTATGGATACCTAGCGGATCGAAATTCTCCATATTACAAACAGTAATACAGTTATCGAAGCGGTCGCGCACTACTTCGTATTCCACTTCTTTCCAGCCACGGAGTGATTTTTCCACCAATACTTGTGGGGAGAAGGAAAAAGCCTTTTCTACCAGAATATTCAGTTGTTCCTCGTTATCACAAAAACCGGAACCCAAACCACCCAATGCATAAGCAGCACGAACAATCACCGGATAACCCAGTTCTTTTGCTGCACGACGAGCATCTTCCGCATTTTCCACGGCTTCGCTCTTGATAGTCTTTACATTGATTTCATTCAGTTTCTGCACGAAAAGTTCACGGTCTTCGGTATCCATAATAGCTTGTACCGGAGTACCGAGTACCTTTACATTATATTTTTCAAGGACTCCTTCCTTATATAAAGCCACACCGCAATTCAAAGCGGTCTGACCGCCAAATGCAAGCATAATGCCTTCGGGTCTCTCTTTCTGAATCACTTTCTCTACGAAGTACGGAGTCACCGGCAGGAAGTAAATCTGATCTGCCACTCCTTCGGAAGTCTGTACCGTAGCAATATTCGGGTTGATGAGAATCGTTTCAATCCCCTCTTCTTTCAAGGCTTTGAGTGCCTGCGAACCGGAATAGTCGAACTCACCGGCCTCACCGATTTTTAGGGCACCGGAACCCAGCAGCAATACTTTCTTTATATTTTCTTTCATAATTGTCGGTTATTTAAGCAGGTTTACAAATTCATCGAACAGAAATTCCGTGTCCGTAGGTCCACTGGCAGCTTCCGGGTGGAATTGTGCCGAGAACCAAGGATTCGTCTTATGTTTAATTCCTTCGTTAGAACCGTCATTCATATTGATGAAAAGCGGCTCCCAATCTGCTCCTAACGTATTATTATCTACGGCATAACCGTGATTTTGGGAAGTGATGAAACATCGTTCCGTACCTACCATACGCACAGGCTGATTGTGGCTACGGTGTCCGTACTTCAGTTTATATATTTTGGCACCTCCGGCTTTCGAGAGTAATTGATTACCCATGCAGATTCCGAAGATAGGAAGTTTTTCGTTTTTCATTGCCTTGCGGATATTTTGCACCGCAGCATCACAGGTATCCGGATCGCCCGGACCATTGGAAATAAACAATCCGTCAAATTCGAGTCCATTGAAGTCATAATCCCAAGGGACACGAATCACTTCAACATCACGTTTCAGCAGACAACGGATAATATTAGTCTTTACACCGCAATCCACCAATACCACTTTCCTTTTATCCGCACCTTCATTATAGCGAATCACTTCCTTGCAACTTACTTTATCTACATAGTTAACGCCTGCATAAGTAGCTTCAAGAACATTGTCCGGTTCATCGTCAAAAACAATCTTTCCCAACATCACGCCATGTTCGCGGAGTACTTTAGTCAGTTCGCGGGTATCAATGCCTGTGATGCCGGGAACCTGCTCACGTTTCAGCCAGTCGCCGAGACTTTCAACAGCATTCCAATGACTGTATTCGTAAGAATAGTCACTTACGATAATCGCTTCCGCATGAATCTTCTCACTTTCCATAAAAGTAGCGAGTCCGTTCGGTTCGATTGAAAAAGGGGGAACTCCGTAATTTCCTATCAACGGATAGGTAAGAGTCATCAACTGTCCGGCATACGAAGGGTCAGTGAGACTCTCCGGATATCCGGTCATGGCAGTATTAAAAACTACTTCGCCCGCCACCGGCTTCTCGTAGCCAAACGACTTGCCGGAAAACCGGCTCCCGTCGTCAAGGATTAATGTCACATTTCTCATTCTTATTTTTGAATCGTTGTATGATTGTCAGAATTGATACAGTTGCTCTATGTAATTGATGAATGCCTGATTCACCATTTTCACGCCACCCGGCGTAGGGTAATTGCCGCTAAAGTACCAGTCGCCCCGATGATTGGGACAGGCTTCATGAAGCCCTTCCAATGGCTGGTAGACGATTTCCACTTTAGCTTTCGTTCCCTTCGGAGTCAATAGTTCTACCATTTTGGCGGAGATTTCCTCATCCGTGAAAGGTGCATATATTTCTTTTACATAGTTCACCATTTGCTCTTTCGGCAAACCTATCTGATCTTTGGATTTCCGGTAGGCAGACGCAATTATATCTTTCATATCCCGCTCTTTCAGCAATTCGACAGCAGCTCTGAAAGCAATAAACTCACTCATCTTTGCCATATCGATACCGTAATAATCGGGATAACGGACCTGTGGGGAAGAAGAAACGATAACAATCTTCTTCGGACCAAGACGGTCGAGAATACCGATAATACTTTGCTTCAATGTTGTGCCACGCACAATACTATCGTCAATAATCACCAGATTATCGACACCGGAAACAAGGCTTCCGTAAGTGATATCGTAGACATGAGCGGCCAGATCATTTCGGCTGTTTCCTTCGGCAATAAACGTACGGAGCTTGATGTCCTTAATAGCCACCTTTTCACTGCGGATACGGCGGGAAAGAATAACTTCCAGTTCCTCCATATTCGGATTATGACCTAATGCAGCTATTTGCTGCACTTTTTCTTCATTCAGATAGTCATCCAGTCCCTGTAACATTCCGTAGAAAGCAACTTCGGCGGTGTTGGGAATAAAAGAGAAAACGGTATGGTCAAGATCGTTGTTGATAGCTTTCAAAATGTTCGGCACGAGTTTCTCGCCGAGCCGTTTCCGTTCCTTGTAAATATCGACATCACTACCACGGGAGAAATAGATACGCTCGAATGAACAAGCCTGTTTCTCACGAGGTTTGTTTATTTGTGATGTCCGCAGTTTACCTTCTTTACTAATCAATAATGCCTGTCCCGGTTGCAGTTCTTTAATATCTTCTACAGGGACATTAAAAGCTGTCTGAATGACCGGACGTTCGGAAGCCAACACTGCAATCTCTTCATCCTGATACCAGAAAGCAGGACGTATCCCCCACGGATCACGTATTGCAAAAGATTCACCGCTTCCGGTCAGTCCGCAAATGACATATCCCCCGTCCCATTCACGGCTGGAGGTACGCAATACGTTAGCCAAATCAATATGCTCTTCTATATAGTTGGTGATTCCCATGCCTGTAAGCCCTTCGGCCTCGGCAAGGTTGAACACACGTTCCACTTCACGATCAAGCCGGTGCCCCACTTGTTCCAACATGATATAGGTATCAGCATACTTACGGGGATGTTGTCCAATGGCTGTGATACGGGCAAAAATTTCATCTACATTCGTCATGTTGAAGTTACCGCAGAGAGCCAAGTTCTTGGCACGCCAATTGTTTCTCCTCAAAAACGGGTGCACATAAGAGATACCGGATTTCCCGGTTGTCGAATAACGCAGATGCCCCATATACGTTTCACCCGCAAAAGGTAATGTACGTTTGGCAAACTCTGCGTCATGCAATTGTTCGGAAGTCAAATCCTTGAAATTATTCTGTACATTCTCAAAGATTTCCGTAATGGCACCGGAACCTAAGGCACGTTCGCGAAACATATATTCTTCACCCGGATTGGCCTCCAGTTTAACACAAGCCAGTCCCGCACCTTCCTGCCCACGATTATGCTGCTTTTCCATTAGCAGATAAAGCTTGTTCAGACCGTACATCCACGTTCCGTACTTCTTCTCGTAATACTCCAGCGGTTTAAGCAGGCGTATCATGGCAACGCCACATTCATGTTTCAATTGTTCCATTTATACAAATCCAAATTACCTGTTATAAGTTACAAGTTTTACTCCACTGTTACTGATTTAACCAAATTCCTGGGCTGGGCTACATCCATTCCCTTGCAAACCGCAATATGGTAAGCAGGCAACTGAAGAGGTACCGTAGTAATCAACAGATCGAGGCATTCGATTGTTTCGGGAAATTCGATACTACAATCGGCGATTTTGTTGATGACTGTATTTCCTTGGGCTCGAAGTTTTCCTTTGAGAACAACATAGTTTTCGATGATACTTCAGCCCTTTTATTAGGCTGGGAAAGGCTTTTCTTGTACCAATATAGCCTACCATTCCACGCACATTATAGCGTTTTTATTTTGGTTGCAAATATACACATTTCAAATAACATAAAGATAATAAATCCGATATTTATTTGACAGAAACGCATAAAAAAGTTGCAAACACATCAAAAAGTTAAATAATATATTATTTTTAGCTCAAAAAGAAACGAATTACAATCATCTTAAAATAATAGACAACAGACTAACAATTTAAAAGCAATTCCAACGATTTTGATTACAAATTAAAAGAATATAGAATAGGCTTCTCATTTCGTGTCATAGAAATGATAGAATTTAGTATCATCATGAAATTAAATTTTTAATTTTGCCAAACATTTTGATACATAAAACAGGTATTATCATACAATAAAGCTAGTAAGAATGAAGAAACAAGAACTTTTTAACAACGTAACAGAAGGATCCCCTTACCAACGACAGCCCAAACAGATGGGCTTGTATAATGCGGCATACGAACACGATGCCTGCGGTGTTGGTATGCTGGTAAACATTCATGGAGAAAAGTCACACGACATTGTTGAGTCGGCTTTAAAGGTATTAGAGAATATGCGCCACCGCGGCGCCGAAGGTGCGGATAACAAAACCGGCGACGGTGCAGGTATCATGCTGCAAATTCCGCATGAGTTTATTTTATTGCAAGGTATTCCTGTACCCGAAAAAGGACGGTACGGCACAGGATTGCTATTTTTGCCGAAAAATGGAAAAGACCAGGCAGCCATTTTAAGTATCATTATTGAAGAAATTGAAAAAGAATCACGCAGGCAGCTGAAAGAGGAATTCTTTAAAAATATAAAAGAGCTTGAAAAGTATCAGGAAGAAATCAAGTCTGGTAGTGGGGATATGGATGAATTTTTGAGAATAGAGAAAGCGAAAGTAGAATTGAGAGAGATATATGACAGGTGTGTTTTGATACATCCTTTACTGATGCCAAATTTGATTCCACTAGAAGATTTTGATGATCTTGATGAATTATATAAAAAATATTGCAAAAGGAAATGATTTTTTATTGGTGTGAGGTTACTATGACACATGAAATCTCCCCACAACATGCGATATTCGGGCATTTAGGGGCTCATCTAAGCATGGAAGAAAGTATCGTATTAGATATTTTTGATAAATTTTTGCCACGAAGTTGGGAGATATACGTACATCCCCATTTGAATGGGATACGACCAGATTTTGTCCTTCTTAATCCTAACGTTGGTATTGCACTTTTTGAAGTAGAGGAGTGTGCATGGACTACCGATGATTGTAATGAAGAAAAAATAAAATTTGCACAAAATACATTAAATAAAATAAGGCTATATAAAAAGGAATTATACGAGATTTACTGTCCGCGTCTTGGTGGTGCCAATGATGATTCTCATGCTGCATGGGCGGTAATCACGACAGGTGTGATTTGTCCAAATCTGGATAAAAGTTCTATCATAAAGTATTTTTACAATAACTTGGATGATGTAGAAAGGAAATATCAATATTTTATAGTTAGTGGATACGATGAAGTAACAGCGAAAAATCTACGAAAAATTTTTCCAGAAAGTTATCGCTCCCACTCGTATATCATGCGAGAAGAATACGCACAGGATTTGCGTGCATGGCTCGTGGAACCCGATTTTTCCAGAATCCAGAGAACTCCTTTACCCCTAAGTCGTATCCAAAAAGATCTGGCTTCTACACGTACAAAAAGTGGTTATCGCCGAATAAAGGGGGCTGCGGGTTCTGGAAAAACAGTTGTATTGGCAAAGCGTGCAGCAATACTGGCTGAAGAAGGAAAAAAAGTCCTCATTTGTACATTTAATATAACACTTTTAAACTATATTTATGATTTGGTCATTCGTGGTTTTGATGGTAAAAAAGGGCTTTTCAATATAGAGTTCGTGCACTTCCACAGATGGTGCAGATTGGTTTGCTATCAATATGGGTATTCGAATGAATATTTGAATATATGGAGAGATGAGTCTGTAGCTCTCGATAAGAAAATTAATGAAATCCTTCCCAATTTGACCTATATAGTGATAGAAAATAATGAATTTAGTAAATATGATGCGATACTTGTTGATGAGGGGCAGGATTTTCAACCTCTTTGGTGGACCGTATTGCGTGCGGCTTGTAAACAGGATGGAGAAATGCTTCTTGTTGCTGATCAGACGCAGGATATTTACGGTACGGCAAGTTCGTGGACCGATGTAGCCATGGAAGGTATGGGTTTTCGTGGTGATTGGGTCAAACTTCCATTCAGTTATAGATTACCGCCTGATGCACTGAAAATAGCGCAGGACTTTATTCGTCGATTTTATAGTGAAAAGCAGTTTGAATTTCCAGTTGATGACAGAAATTCTCTTCCAGACATGTGGCCTTGCCAGCTGCGCTGGATTCAATGCTCCCCTGAGAGACGGGGAGAAGCCTGTTTTATTGCTGTCAGAGATATGATGAAGGCTTGCGGAGAAAAAAGCAGAGCGGCTATCCCTGATATAGTTGTTTTGTCTGAAACAGTAGAGTGCGGCCGTGATATTATTTGTGAGCTTGGTAAACGAAATATAAAAACTATAGATACTTTTGATGAGAATGCACAAAATCAGCGTCGAAAGAAAATGGGATTCTGTATGGGAAAATCCGTTGTCAAAGCAACGACGCTCCATAGTTTTAAAGGGTGGGAAGCAAGATTTATCGTACTGTGTATCATCTCATCGACAGAAAAAAATATATCCTTGCTCTATACAGGCATAACAAGAGTGCGCCGCCATGAAAAAGGTTCTTATATGACAGTCGTTTGTTGTGATGACAGCCTGGCTGAATTTGGAAAAGGCTGGCCTGATTTTTCGCTGATTCGCTAAGGTCTTTGCTCCCCATATAAAGAGCGGTCACCCTTTCCTGCCCCTTGAGTCCGCCGGGCTCTCGGGGCCGGGGCCCCTCAGTTGGAAGACCACCCGCATCTCGGGTGGTCTCTCATTTTGGGTAAGCCCTGGTCTTTTTTTCACGAACTATCGGCGGGCTGATAGATTGAGAATTTTTTCCCAGATAGGTTGCAGGCAGATGTTCCGTTTTGTCATGAAAAAAGGAGTCTGCCATGCCTGAGCAAACCTCTGCCGGTTCCGGTTCGTTTTTGCAGTACCTGGCCGGGAACCTGCGCCGCAACGGACGCAGCCCCGTGCGTGTCTACACGGGCTTCGTCATCGCCTGGGCGCTCTTTTTCCTTTTCTGGACCGTGCTGCCGCCCTTCCCGGGCCTGACCCACAACGGCATGGCCGTGCTGGGCATCGTGCTCTGGGCCAGCGTCATGTGGGTCAGCGAGGCCATGCCCACGGGCATCACCGGTATCTCCATCCCCACGCTGCTGCTCATCACCCAGGCCATTCCCTGGCAGGGCGGCAAACCGCCCATGTCCATCATCTTCGCCGGGTTCACCAATCACGTCATCTGGCTGTGCCTGTTCGCCTTCCTGGTGGGGGCCGTCATGCAGCTGGTGGGCCTGGACAAGCGCATCGCCCTGGGCATCCTTGCCCGGCTCAAGGCCTCCAGTGTGGGCCGCGTCATCTGGGGCATGTTCTTCGTGAACATCGTGCTGGGCTTCCTGGTGCCCGCGGCCAACGCCCGCGCCGCCACCCTGCTGCCCGTGGTGCAGGGCATCTGCCGCCTGCTCGGTGATACGCCGGAAGAACGCGCCGCCAAGAAGGCCATCGTCATCCAGTCCCTGGTCTACGGCTCCATGATCTGCGGCATGTTCATCATGACCGCCCACCTGCCCAACATGATCATGGTGGGTATCTTCGACAAGGCGGGCTTCAGCAACCTCAACTACCTCAACTGGATGCTGCTGCAGGCCCCCTACCTGGGCATGTTCGCCCTGACGCAGGCCTGGATCCGCTGGCATTTCGGCACGCGCAAGGTGCATATCGCCGGCGGGGTGGAGGCCCTGCAGAAGAAATACGACGACCTCGGTCCCATGACCATGCCCGAAAAGGTGCTGCTGGGCATCTTTGCCCTGGCGGGCATCATGTTCATGACCGGCAAGGGCAGCTTCATCGCCGAGCTGCACCACCAGCCTCTGGGCGTCATCGGCCTGCTGGGCATGCTGGTGCTCTTCGCGCCCGGCCTCATGCCCTGTTCCTGGAAGTCCGTGCAGGAAAAGACCATCTGGGGCACCTTCCTGCTGCTGGGCGGCGCCATGACCATGACCACGGCCATGACCCAGTCCGGCCTGGCCCAGTGGCTGGCCGACCACATCCACGCCTGGGTGGTGGGCATGAGCTGGTGGCAGGCCATCCTGACCATGATGGTGGGCACGCACATCATCCGCCTGGGCATGCTCTCCAACGTGGCGGCCGTGGCCATGCTGGCGCCGGTGGTCTTTGCCATGGCGCCCAAGCTGGGCCTGCATCCCGTGGCCTTCACCATGCTGGTCTGTGACACGGATACCTTCGCCTACATCCTGCCCACCCAGATCACCGCGGCCGTCATCGCACACGGCACGGATACCTTCTCTTCCACGGACTACGCCCGTGCCGGCTGGGTCTCCGTCTGTATCGCCATCGCCTATGGCCTGCTGGTCATGGCTCCCTGGTACGCCCTGTGGGGCATGCCCGTCTGGGACGCCAGCGCCCCCTGGCCCTTCTAGCCCTTTGCCGACCTGCCGGGGCGGTATGGCCCCGGCTCCAACAGCTTTTTACAGGAGAACATCATGGCCAACATCCCTGCGGCGCACATGCGCCAGTTCACCCCTGAAAACCTGGACGATATCGAGACCGTCGTCGTCGAGACCGACCTGCTCATCATCGGCGGCGGCAATGCCGGCTGCTTCGTGGCCACGGAAGCCGCCCTGGTGGACCCCAACGTCCGCGTCACCATCATGGAAAAGGCCGAGATCATGCGCTCCGGTGCCTGTTCCGCCGGTATGGACGCCATCAATACCTACATCCCCGAAGGCAAGACCCCCGAAGACCTGGTGCGCTGGAGCCGTGCCCAGGTGGGCGGCGGTCCCCTGCGTGAGGATCTGGCCCTTTCCAATGCCCGCGAGCTCAACGAGTCCGTGGACGATCTGGAACGCTGGGGCCTGCCCATCCTGCGCGACGAGCAGGGCCGCATCCGCTACCGCGGCAAGTGGGACATCTCCATCCACGGCGAGCAGCTCAAGCCCATCATGGCCGAGAAAGCCCTGGAGAGCGGCGCGAACGTCTACAACCGCGTGACGGCCACGGCCCTCATCATGCACGAAGGCCGCTGCACCGGCGCCATGGGCTTCGGCGTGCGTGACGGCAAGTTCTACATCTTCCGCGCCAAGGCCACGGTGGTCAGCACCGGCGGGGCCGGTACCCTGTACAAGTCCTATACCGCCGACAGCACCGACAGCGGCGCGCAGATCTGGATGTGCCCCTACTGCGTGGGCACGGGCTACGCCATCGGCTTCCGTCAGGGCGCCGAGCTCACCAGCCTGGAACAGCGCTGGGTGGCCACGCGCACCAAGGACTTCTGCGGCCCGGTGGACACCATCTCCGTGGGCTACGGCGCGCCCATCATCAACGCGCACGGTGAGCGCGTCATGAGCCGCTACGAACATCTGGGCGGGGACGCCGCGCCGCGCTACATCCGCGCCAATGCGCCCATGGAAGAATGGCTGGCCGGTCGCGGCCCCTGCTATTGCGACACCACCCACCTGACCCCCGAAACGGCCAAGGCCATGATGGAGGACTACCTCAACGAGCGGCCTTCCTTCGTGCTCTTCCTGGCCAGCCGCGGCCAGGACGTCACCCGCGAGCCCATCGAGATCTACGGTTCCGACCCCTACATCCTGGGCGGCCATACCGGCGGCGGTTTCTGGGTGGACATGCAGCGCATGACCACCATCCCCGGCCTGTTCGCCGCGGGCGAGACCGCAGGCGGCAACCCCAACAAGTTCGTGGGCGGCTGCTGCGCCGAAGGCAAGCTGGCGGCCCGCGGGGCCATCGCCTACATGAAGGATCTTGAGCTGCCGCCCCTGGACATGGCGGCCGTGGAACAGGAAAAGGCCCGCGTCTACGCGCCCCTGCTGGCCCGGGACGAAGACGGCGTGCGCCCCGTGGAGATGAAGGAACGCCTGCAGCGCCTGATGGACGAATACGCCGGCGGCGTGTCGCAGTTCTACCGCACCAACGAGGAGCGTCTGGACTACGCCCTGAAGCACATCGCCATGCTGCAGTCCCAGTTCGGCTACCTGCGTGCCCGCGACCTGCACGAGCTCATGCAGGCCCACGAGACCATGGACAGGGTCGATGTGGCCGAGGCTGTGGTCCATCACCTCAAGGCCCGCAAGGAGACCCGCTGGGCCGGCTGGCAGACCCGTTCCGACTACCCGGAACGCGACGATGCCAATTTCGACTGTTTCATCGAATCCCGACGCGATCCCGCCACGGGCAAGGTGGAGACCTTCACCCGTCCGTACGAGCAGCTGATCCCCGGTGACCGTTATACCGCGTAAGCAAGGAGCCAACCATGCCCCCGAGAATAGATCTGAACAAGTGCAACGGCTGCGGCGGCAAGCCCGAGACCGCCTGCGAGATGGTCTGCCCCGGCGACCTCATGATGCTGGACCCCGAGACGGGCAAGGCCCGCTGCCGGGCCACCGGCGAATGCTGGGACTGCATGTCCTGCATCAAGGTCTGTCCCACCGGTGCCCTGCAGACGCGCATGCCTTACCAGCTGGGCTACTACAAGGCCAGCCTGCGCCCCATCATGGGCAAGGACTGCATCACCTGGAAATGCCGTGATATTGACGGAAATGAATATACATATAAGTATGTCAACCGGATACGTCACTAGAACACGACACGGCTAAGGCCGGGTCCGGGAACGCGCTGCCGGTGCGCCGCAATGTCTGGTTGCGGCGCACCGGTTCCGGCGTCTGTACGGCAGACAGGGAACGCCTCTTCACGGGCCTGGTGCACGGGAGGCGGCATGCGCAGTTTCTGGCATCTGGAAAAAGGGGATTTCTTCGACGGCATAGAAGAGTGCAAGGAACACTTCCTGCGCAGTGCCCAGCGCATCGAACTGAAAAAGAACGACATCGTTTTTTTTGAAGGCGACGCGGGCGGGGCCTGTTTTTATGTGGCGTCCGGGCTGCTGCGCATCTTTTGCGTGACCGAGGCCGGAAAGGAATCCACTTTTTTCCTGCGCACCGCGGGCGAGATCTTCGGCCTGTCGGAGGTCCTGCAGGACCTGCCCCGCAAGGTCAATGCCCAGGCCCTGGCCGCTTCCGTCGTCTTCCGGCTGGACAGGCAGGCGTTCGACGATCTGCTGTCCCGCAATTACGCCCTGGCACGGCGGGTCATCACCGTCATGGGCAGCCGCCTGCGCTATCTGGGCGACAGCCTCAGCGCCCAGACCTGCGATGTCCGCCACAGGGTCGGCCGTCTGCTGCTCTCGCTGGCGCACGAGAGCCTGCGCGACCCGGCCGCCTGGGAACAGCCGCTGGCCCTGCCGGTAAGCCTTTCCCAGGGCCAGATGGCGGCCATGGTCTGTTCCACGCAGCCCACGGTCAGCGAGACCCTGCACCAGCTGCAGGACGAGGGCCTCATCGACATCCGCGGCCGGGGCATCGTCATCAGAAGGCCGCAGGCCCTGCTGGCGGCCCTGGAATCTCCTGCGGATCGCGCTTGAGTCCTGCCGCGCTCCGGCATAAGGTGTCCGCCGGAGGTATCACGATGCTGGCAGACCTGCATACCCATACCAACACGTCCCACGGACACCACAGCGCCGCCGAGATGTACGAGGGCGCCGCCGCGGCCGGGCTGGACCTCTTCGGCCTGAGCGAGCATTCCCCCCTGCCGGAGGAATATGCCTGCAAGCTGTATGTAGCGGCGTTCCCCGGCAATTTCCGCCAGTTCGTCCAGGATGTGCAGGCCTTGCGGCAACGGGAGCTGGAGCGGGAAGACCGGCCGCTGCCCCTGCTGGGGGTGGAGCTGGACTGGCTGCCCGACTACCCCAGGCATATGTGCCGTTTCCTTTCCTGCTGGCCGTTCAGCTATGTGATCGGCTCCCTGCATTATGTGGGGCTCTTCCCGGTGGCGCGTCCCAACACCTGGACCGACGGCCGGGAGGCCGCCTATGCCCGCTACCGGGAATATTATGAAGAGATGGCGCGCATGGCGGCCAGCGGGCTGGTGAACGTGGCCTCGCATCCCGACTTCATCAAGCGGGCCTCCTGTGACCTGTTCCATGGATGGCTGCGCGAAAAGGGCAGCCTGGACGTGGTGGCCCGCGCCGTGCAGGCCATGGCCGATAACGGGGTCATCATGGAAGTCTCGTCGGCCGGATTGCGCCAGCCCTTTGCCGAGCCCTATCCCTGCCCGGCCATCATGCGCCTGGCCGCCGACTTCGGCGTGGACGTCTGTCTGGCCTCCGATGCCCACGACAAGGCCGATGTGGGGGCGGGGCTCGCTGACGTGGCCCGCTACGCGCGCTCCTTCGGTTTCCGTTTCGACACCTTGCCCCTGCGGCCGGACGACATCGCCACCCGGCCCGCCGTGCTGGCGCAGGCCCTGGACTATCTGGACGGCCCGTTGCCGCGCCTGCGTTTTTCGCTGTAGTTTTTCGGGAAAGGCATCTTCTTCCCGGTCCCCGACGGTATGCGGGCGAGGACTCACTGAGGCATCATGGCTCCGGCAGCACCGGAGCTTTTTTTATGGCATCCGGTAAGGGAGCGGCGGGGATGTGCCCGCGCTGTTTTGATGATATGCGGCCCGCCGTTGCCGCAGGACTGTGGCTATCCGGCCCGGGAGGGGACGCTCCTTCCCCGGCCGTTTTTTTATGGCCGGTATCAGCTGTGCGGCAGCAGACGGTGCAGCAGCCAGCCCAGGAACGGCGCCAGCAGCAGGACGGTGTACAGGGGCACCAGATGGAAGGCCAGCACGGCAGGGGCGTTGGTGCCCAGGTCGGAGGCCATGCCCACCACGGCCTGCAGGCCGCCGGGGCTGGTGGCCAGGATGGCGCTGCCCGCGTCCAGCCCGGCCGAGCGGAAGATGAACCAGGCCCCCAGGGCACCGGCCACGACGAGCAGGGCCGTGGAGCCGAACATCAGGGGGGCCATGGCGCGGATCTCCAGCAGGGTGCCGCCGGTCATCATGTTGCCGACCATGACGCCGATGGCGATCTGGGCCCCCAGCTGGAACAGATGGGGCGTATCGGTCTCCACATGTCCCAGCATCTTGACGGCCAGCACGGCCACCACGGCCCCCAGCATGGCACCGCCGGGGATATGCAGGAAGAAGAACAGCAGGCCGCCCACGATGCCGCAGGCGATGAGGAGCAGGAAGGTCGTCATGGGTCCTCCATGGGTTGCAAGAGAGGGGACCATGATGCGGCAACAGGGTCGCGGCGGTCAAGGTTGCGCCGGCAACGATTTTTCGGGGTCGCCGGGAGCGGCATGACGCTGCCATGGGGGAAGGGCAAGGGCCGGAGTGGTGGAGCAGGGGGGGGACGGCGCTTGGGCGGATCGCTCCGCCGCTATGGGCGTGGCCGGAGGAGGGCGGTCACAGGGCACCGCCGGACAAAGCAGGAAAAAGGGGAAGGAAAGCGCTTGTCCAGGGCGCTCCCTTCCCCGCTGTCATTTTTTCCACCACCACTGCGCGCGGCGGCAGAGCAGTTCGATATCACCGGCAGCGGCCACGTTGAGCATCTTGCGATACTGGCGCACGGCCTCGTGGCTGTACGGATTGGCCTCGAAGAGGCCGGTGAACATGGTGCCGTCCTCGGTGAGCATCTTCTCTGCCGCGTGCAGGCGGCGGCGGAAGGAGGGGGTGATATAGGGCAACAGGTCTTCCTGCCCTGCCAGCAGGGCAAAGTAGGCCAGGTTGGTGATGAAGTTCATGTTCTGGACGCGGGCCATGGCGCGGTCGTGCTCGTCGGCCGTGGCCCGGAAGGTGCTGCACCCCAGGGCCCGGAAAAAGGCCTCCACCAGGGCCGTGTCTTCCTCGCGGGCCGTGCGGCCGGGCGTGACGGTCACGGGCAGGCCGTCCTCGTCGGGCGTGGCCGGGCCAAAGAGCGGGTGCGTGCCCACCACCGGGCCGGGCCAGATGGCTTCCATCTGCTGCAGGGGCCGCACCTTCACCGACGTGATGTCGGCCAGGATGGCCGTGGCGGGCAGATGGGCGCAGACCGTGGCGGCCACGTCGGCAAAGACGGCCGCGGGCACGCAGAGCAGCACCAGGGCCGCATCCTTGCAGGCCGGGGCCAGCACCGCGTCCGTCAGGGGCACGTCCACGCCCCGCATGTCCAGACCGGCGGCCTTGCCGCGGCGGCAGAGCATGGCGCCCATGCGGCCCCGGCAGCCCACGACGAGCACGGCGCGTCCCCGCAGGGAGGCCGCGGCTTTCGCGGGCACGGGGCCGGTGCCGTCTCCGTCCGCCCTGGGCGCCGTCGAGCTGTCCGGGCTCACAGCAGCCGCTCCCAGACTTTCCAGAAGGTGGGGAAGGACTTGCGCACCACCAGCGGATCGTCCAGCAGGGCGTCCATGCGCTTGCCGTGGGGCAGGCCCAGCAGGGCCAGGGACATGGCGATGCGGTGGTCGTTGTGGGCCGAGAAGCGCGCGGCCTCGTCCCAGACCGGGCCGTCGGGGCCCGTACCGTGGACGGTCAGGCCGTCGTCATGTTCGTCCACACGCACGCCCAGACGGGCCAGCTCGGTGGCCGGGGCGGTGATGCGGTCGGATTCCTTGATGCGCAGATGGGCCACGTTGCGCACCCGGGTGGGCCCCTGGGCAAAGGCGGCCAGCACGGCCACCGTGGGCACCAGATCCGGGCAGTGGCCCATGTCCACGTCCACGCCGTGCAGGGCCGAAGGATGCACGGTGATGGACGTGCCCTCCACCTCGGCGCGGGCGCCCATGGCGCGCAGGATGTCCAGCATGGCACGGTCGCCCTGCAGGGAATCGGCCCTCAGGCCGTCCACACGCACGGGGCGGCTGCCCAGGGCCCCGGCGGCCAGCAGGTAGGAGGCCCCGGACCAGTCGCCTTCCACCTGATAGCTGCCCGCACGGTAGGTGCCGGGCTGCACGGTGATGCGCAGGCCGTCGGGGCGGGCGGTGCGCAGGGCGCGCCAGCCGCCGTCGGGCAGGAGCTGCCACGGGCCGTCGGGCTCGCGGGTCTCCACGCTGAAGCGGATGCCGAAATCTTCCAGGCAATGCAGGGTCAGGCCCACATAGGGCCAGGACACGGCCTTTTGCCCGCCCAGTTCCACGCACAGGGGCGCCGGGGCCAGCGGCGCTGCCAGCAGCAGGCCGGAGAAATACTGGCTGGAGGCATCCATGCCCAGGCGCACGCGGCCGCCGTTGCGGGCGGGATCGAGGCCCGCGGCCCGCAGCAGCAGGGGCGGACAGTCGGGACGCTGCTCAAAGCGCACGTCCGTGCCCAGGGCCTCCAGGGCGCGGGTCAGCTCGTCGATGGGCCGCTCGTGCATGCGCGGCGCGCCGTGGATGCGGAACAGGCCGTGACCGGCGGCCAGCACGGCGGTCAGCAGGCGGCAGGTGGTGCCGGATTCGTGCACGTCGCAGCTCAGGGGCGTGTCCGTGCCGCCCCGGGGACGGCCGTCCATGCCGGTGACGCGCCAGCCGCCTTCCTCGCCGGGCAGGGCTTCCATACGGGCACCGGCGGCGCAGAGGATGGCGCGGGTGCATTCCAGGTCGCGGCTGTCCAGCACATGGTGCAGCTCGGACGTGCCGTGGGCCAGGGCCGCGCCGATGCAGTAGCGGTGCGAGATGGATTTGGAGGCCGGGGCCCGCACGCAGGCGGTATCGGGACTAGGCATGGCTGTCCTCCACGTCGTCCAGGCCGATGCGGTCCAGCTGCGGGCCGGTGGCGTAGCTGCCCAGGATGCGGAAGCTGGTGCAGGTCTCGGCCAGCTTCCGGAGCAGATCCTCATACTGGGGGGCGGTCAGGTCGCATTCCACGTCCGTGAAGAAGACGTACTTCCAGCACTGGCCGCGCAGGGGGCGGGACTCCAGCTTGCGCATGTTGATCTTGTGCTCGGCCAGCAGGGAGAGCACGCCGGAGAGCGTGCCGGACTTGTCCGGCAGGGTGAAGAGCATGGAGGTCTTGTCCGCGCCGGTATGGCCGGGCACGGGCGCGGTGCGCGGCAGCTTGTCCAGCTGGCCCACGGGCTTGGGGCCGATGATGACGAAGCGCGTCCAGTTGCCGGGCTCGTCCTCGATGCGGCGGGCCAGGATGGAAAGGCCGGTCATGTCGGCCAGCTTGCCGTTGCCGATGGCCGCGGACTGCGGATTGGCGGCGGCCATGCGGGCCGCGGCGGCGGTGGACTCCACGGGGATGAGACCGGCCTGGGGCAGATGGCTGCGCAGCCAGCCGCCGCACTGGGCCAGGGGCTGCGGGTGCGAGTAGACCGTGGTGATCTCGGCCAGGCTGGCGGCGTGGCTCAGCAGACAGTGCGAGATGGGCGAGAAGAGCTCGGCCTGGATATGCACGTCATACTTGAGGAACAGGTCGAAGCTGACGCCCACGGTGCCCTGCAGGGAATTCTCCAGCGGCACCACGCCCAGCTCGCAGCGGCCGGAGTGCACGTCGGCGAAGACCTGCGGCAGGTCGTTGCAGGGGTGGAAGCTGGCGGCATGGCCCAGATACTCCACACCGGCAAAATAGGAGAAGGTGCCTTCCGGGCCCAGATAGGCCACGTTCTGCGGACGCTGCAGGGCGCGCGACGAGGAGAAGATCTCGCGCCAGATGGCACGCAGGTGCTCTTCGGGCAGGGGGCCGTCGTTCTTGCGGGCCAGGCCGTCCAGCACTTCGCGCTCGCGCAGGGGCTTGAACACGATGCCGGGGTCACCGGCCTTGATGCGGCCCACTTCCAGGCTCAGGGCGGCGCGGCGGTTGAACAGGGCCAGCAGTTCCTGGTCCACGCTGTCGATCTCGCCGCGGATGGCGGTCAGGCGCTGGGGGGCGTCGGAGGGGGAATGTGCGTCGGCCATGCTACACCTCGCGGATCTCTTCCTGGATGCGCATGCCGAAGTGGCGGCCTGCCTGATCCAGACGGCAGAGCACCGTATCGCCGGGCTTGAGGCTGACCACGCTCAGGGGCGTGCCGTCAGGGGCGGTCAGGCGGATGGTCTCGGCATTCTGCAGGAACACGGCGCCGCGCTTGGGGCCTTCGGGGGTCTCGGCCTCGGCTTCCACCAGCAGCATGGGGCGCACTTCGATCTTGACCCGGCCCACCGTGGCCACGCTGGTCTGGCCGTCGGCGCCCACGATGAGCACTTCCTGCCCTGCGGCCAGTTCGCCCAGGTAGCAGGTCTTGTCATGGGGCAGGCGGGCATAGGCATGCACGGCCCCGGCATTGACCCTGAAGGGACGGGCGGCCACATATTCGTTGTGTTCTGTCTCGGCATGGACAAGGAAGGTGAAGGCGCTGGAATTGCCCACCAGCATGCCCTGGCCGCGCTTGAGCAGCGAAAGGGTATCGGCGCAGACGCGGTGCCCCAGGCCCACGGCTTCCACGCGGGTGATGACGGCTTTCTGCAATTCCTCGCGTCCCTGCGAGATCTTGCACTGGGCCACGATGGCCTTGAGTTCGGCCAGAGCCTCGGGCAGGACCACGATGCCGTCCACGCCGCGCTCCAGGATGCCGGCGGCCAGACGGGCCTCTTCCAGGCTGCCCGCCTCGGCCAGCACGTTGTCGGCCTGGGCCAGCAGGTTCTCCACGGGGATGATCTCCCAGCCGCGGGCCAGGCAGGCGGTCTCACCGGCCTTGAGGCGGGCCACCAGGGCCTCCTCGTCGGCCTTGACGTTCAGCGGCACGCTGGCCACGTCCTCGCAGGCCCAGACGGTGCAGCGGGAAAGGGCGGCCACCTTCTCCACCTGGGCGCGGGGCACGATGACTCCGTCCACACCGGATTCCAGGGCCAGGGTCACGTCGGCCTTGCTGAACGGTTCGCAACGGTAGTAGATGCGGGCCATGCTATTCTCCCACGATGGCCAGGGCTTCTTCCACCGTGGCGTTCTCATGCACGATGGCGCGCAGGGCACGCACGAGCTGGATGCGGTTGGGATGCTGGAACACGTTGCGGCCCATGGAGATGCCCGCGCCGCCGGCCTTGATGGCATCGTGCACCATCTGGAGCACGTCGCGGGTGGAATCCATGCGTTCGCCGCCGGCGATGACCACGGGCACGCAGCAGGCGGAGACCACGTCGGAGAAGCTTTCCATGTCGCCGGTGTAGGGCACCTTGACGATGTCCGCGCCCAGTTCCACGCCCACGCGGGCACAGTGGGCCACCACGTCGGGGGCGAAGCCGTTCTTGATGGCCGGGCCGCGGGCGTACATCATGGCCAGCAGGGGCATGTGCCAGTCGTCACAGGCGGCGGCCACGCGGCCCAGGTCGGCCAGCATCAGGCGCTCGTTGGGATCGCCCAGGTTCACATGCACGGAGACGCAGTCGGCGCCGTGCTTGATGCCTTCTTCCACGGTGCCCACCAGGGTCTTGGTGTTGCCCTGGGGAGAGAGCATGGTGGAGGCGGACAGGTGGACGATGAGGCCCACGTCCTTGCCGGCGTTGCGGTGCGAGCAGCGGACCAGGCCCTTATGCATGAGCACGGCGTCAGCGCCGCCCACGGCCATGTCGTTGACGGTCTCGCGCATGTCGATGAGGCCGTCGACGGCACCGATGGTCACGCCGTGGTCCATGGGAACGATGATAGTGCGGCCGGTTTCACGATTGATGATGCGTTCCAGACGAACCTGTTTGCCAAGGTACATGGGATCTCTCCTTGTGGAATGGAGCCGTTCCGGCGGCGCTGGATACAAAAAAAAGGGCCGCCGGCTAATGCCTGCGGCCCCGAAACTCTCTGACAGAAGATGTCAGCAAAGCTCCTGACCACAGGCTCCGCTAAAGTACGCAAAATAAAACCAGCTAAAGCAAAAGCCGGTAGCAGCGTAGCAGGAGGTGGCAGGAACGAAACGGGACATCTTCAAAACTCCAACAGTTTCCATGAACGCTACGCCGCAGCCCGGGGCTTGTCAAGAGTCGCTCGTGAAAAAAATGCCTCCCGCCGGAAAATGGCGGGAGGCGATTTCGTATTTTATTGTTTTTATTAAATTAAAAAATTGATTTCCTGCATAGGGGAACACCGGCAGCGCTCGCAGCGGCGGTACGCCGCTCCTTGCGGAGGCACCACTGCCGCAGAAAAAAAGGGCAGCTGACGCGAACGTCATCTGCCCTTTCTGCCTGATTGTCGTGCGTCTTACGCCCCGTGGGCCAGGGCCTGGACGGGAGCGGGCTCCAGCGTTTCGCTGTGCACGGCCTGCTGTCCGGCGTTCTCGGCCAGGGGCGCGGCGCTGGCCGTGACCGGGCGCAGCTTGCGGCTGTGCAGACGCTGGAAGATGAAATCCGCAGGCTTGGTGCCCGCCGGGATGGCGGCAAGGGGGAATTCCGCGCGGCCCAGGTTGCGGTGGCCGCCGGCGGAGCCCACGTCGTAGAAGCAGGCGTCGGCCAGACGGCCGATGTCGCGGCTGCCGTCACCGCGGAAGATGACCACCACGGTCTTTTCCACCACGCCGCAGACGGCGATCCACTTGAGGCCGTGCACACGGGTGAAGAAGTCGGCCACGGCCACCAGCAGGTCGGCGCTGTCCACCTCGTTGAGCCAGACCATGGCCCCGCCCCGGCAGTCGCGCAGGGAGCGGAACGCGCGGGAGAAAAGGGGCAGCCAGGCGCGCAGGTACTCGCTGCGGATGATGCGGCGCAGCAGGGTGGCGTCGGCATGCTTGATGAGCCACTGGTAGGCGCGCAGGTCGTCCTCGCCGCCGGAACGCTCGAAAGTGGCGGTATCCGTGCGGATGCCGTAGAGCAGCGCCGTGGAGAGCAGCGGCCCGGGCTTGATGCGCAGACCCTGCAGGTAGCGGGTCATCATGGTGCTGGTGGCACCGAAACCGGGGCGGATGTCGCAGAAGGGCGCCTGCGGCAGCTGGCCTGCCGTGAGGGGATGATGGTCGATGATGAGGTCGAAAGTGATGCCCTGGAACGCCGGGTTGTGGTGGGGCTGGGAGTCCACCATGGCGAAATTGGTGTAGAGATCGGCCTTTTCGGGCTGCCAGAGCTTGGCCGGGATGCGCAGGTAGCGGATCATGGCCAGGTTGTCGGGCCGGGTGACTTCGTTGATGCGGAAGATGTCCACACCGCGCACACGATGCGCCATGATGCGCTTGAGCGCCAGCGCCGAGGCCAGGGCGTCCGGGTCCGCCGAGATGAGGATGGCCCAGCGCTGATCCTTGGTCAGTGTCTGCCGCCACTGTCGCATCTGCGCTACATAGGGATTGGTCATGACCGCTTTACTCCGCTGTTTTGGCGTTGTTGGGGCCGTGCGGGCAGCCGGGGGACACGGTATCCGGCTGGCTGGCCAGCAGGTCGCGCAGGAGGGGCAGGGATTCCTCCACCCCCTGCCAGCGGAAGATCTCCAGCAGATGACGGCAGTTCCCGGGCAGACGGCCGGCCAGTTGCCGTGCCAGATGCTGCTGGGCTGCCGTGAACCGGTGCAGGGCCAGATGCTGGTCCTGGGTGCCGGGGGCGCTCCAGTGGACCAGGGCCGCTGTCTCGGGCAGGGGAGATGCCCAAAGTGCGTTTTGAGCATAGCTCATGAGGTGGCCGACGTCCAGACAGAAGCCCAGGCCGTGATCGGCCGGAAAGCCGCGTCCCAGGCCGGCGATGTCGCAGATGTCGGTGTTCTCCAGCAGCAGGGGGATCTTGCTGCGGCGCTGCCAGCAGGCGGCGGCCTGACGCAGGATGAAACGCTGCAGCACGGGGCTGCCCTTGGGGGCATGGAGCACGGCGCCCCAAGGCTTGAGCCAGGCCACCCGGTCAAAGACGCGCAGGGCCAGCTCCACGGCCACGCGCACGGCTTCGGCATCCTTCTTGCGCGGCCAGGGCAGATCCACGGGCAGGTGGACATGCCAGCTCAGGGGCAGGTCCGCCAGCGCGGGGGGCAGGTCTTCGTCGTCATAGGCAAGGCAGGAACGGGCTTCAAAAAGGCACAGGGCCACTTCATCGACGCGCCCGGCCAGAAAGCGGGCATTGTCGGCCACATTGGCGGGCATGACAAAAGAAGGAGCGCCGATGACGGGGCCGGGGGTCTGCTTCATGGATCCTCCTTGGGAGCAGGGAAGGGGAACGCCTTGGGGGAAGGGCTCCCGAATACGGGCGGGGATGGCCGTTGCCTGAAGCCATGGCGTCCGGGGATGCGGAAGATCGAAGGCATCCCGGACCGGCAGCAGACCGGCTGCAGCGCGGCAAGACGGCATCCGGGCAGCAAAGCCCGTGCGGGGCCCTGCCTGACGGTTTCCTGAAAAGGTAGGTATTCCAGAGGGAAAAGGCAATACCAGGCATTGCTGCCGCTACGGGCGGGAGAGCTGAGGGCCTCCCGTGCCACAGGCCGTGTCCTGCGTCAGGGGCCGTCCCGGCTCCGTCCGCGGCGACATGGATCGGGAAGGGCGTACCGGTCCCTGTCCCTGCGGGCCGGGATGCCGGAGAGGCAGCGCCCTTGCCGTATCCGCCCTGGTGGAGCTGCCGGGCCGGTGAGCTCGGGCGGGAGGAACGGAAAAGGGGAAGGGGAAAGCCTTCGCCGCGGCGCAAGCTGTCCCCCTTCCCCGGATGGTCATGTACGCATCCAGGCCTCAGGGCCGGGACTAGAGCAGTTCCTGCGTCTGCCAGCCGTGGGCCTCGGCGGCGGCGCGGGTCTGGGCACCGCCCAGTACGCAGGTCACGCCGTGACCGGCGGCTTCGGCCAGCACGTCGGCGAAGTCGCGGAAGTGCCGGGCCGTGGTGCCGAGGATCTCGTCACGCATCTGCTGGCGGGCGTCCTCGTCGTCCTTGGCCAGATGGCGGGCCAGGCCCTGCGCACCGCGGGCGTCGGGCAGCAGGTAGCTGTCCAGGTCGCCGATGGCGCCCACGATAGCGCTGGTGAGCTGCTCCTTGTCGGGACGGAAGGAGCGCAGGTAGTCGGCCATCTGGTCATAGGCGGTCAGGGTCTCGTCCACGTTGGGGTCGCGGTACGAGGCGCAGACCAGGGTGCCGCCCATGCGGTCCAGCATGCAGAAGGCGCCGTAGGCACCGCCGCGCACGCGCACGCGTTCCCACAGATAGCCCATGCGCATGTAACGCAGGATGACGCTGGCCGAGCCGTGGTAGGTGTAGCCCAGGTCGTAGAGGTTGGCCGCCTTGCCCACATAGTTGATCTGGGCCGGGGCCAGGAAGGCCTCGGCGGCGGGCAGACCGTCGCTGAAGGGCGGCAGCACCAGGGCCGCGTCACGGCCGGCGGGCAGGGCGGCCAGCAGGTCGGCGGCCTGCCGCTGCACGGCATCCAGACCGGCGGTCTCGGCCGTGCAGTCCACCAGCACGTCGGGGCTGGCCACGATGAGGCGGCGCAGCTCGTCCAGATCGGCCAGCAGGCTGTCGGGATCGCTGTCCAGACGCTGCAGGTGCTCGCGCACGGCCATGAGCTGGCTGATGCCCGACAGGCGTTCGGCCAGCAGGCCGGAGGGCGTGAAGTGGGCGCGCAGGCGGGAACCCACGGCCGAATGACCGGCCGCCACCAGGCCGTGTTCCAGACGGGCCTTGTCTTCCAGCAGCATCTGGCGCAGGCGCTCCAGACGCACGGCGCGGTCGGTCAGGGGCTCCAGCAGGATCTCGCGGAAGATGTCGAACAGGTCGGGCACCTTGTCGTAGACGGCCTTGCCGGCCACGCTCAGATATTTGACCAGGCCGCGCTCCCCGCGGGTGGTGGCCAGCAGGGGATCGGCGCCCACACCGCCGGTCTTGGCGGCCATGCGCGCGCCCAGTTCGCTGAAGTCGCGGCGGGCGGTGCCCACTTCGGTGAGGCTGCGGGCAAAGAGGGGCAGCAGGGGCTCCAGGCGGGCCGGGACGGCGTTCAGGGGCAGGAGCAGGGCCGTATAGGCGATGCCGCTGGTGGGCAGGTCGTGGGCCAGCCAGGTCTGGCCGCCGCTCAGGGCCTCCCGCACGCAGGGCACGGGCGTGTTGCGCAGGGGCAGGGCATCCATGCCCAGGCTGGGGATGGTGGCCAGGGCCTCGGGGCTGTCCGGAGCGGACTGGGCGGCCTGCAGACGGCTGGTGGCCTCCACCAGCTCCTGCCGCTCGGCGTCGGAGCAGGCCTCGTACACGGCGGCCAGGCGGGCGGCCTCGCGGTCTTCACGGGCCTTGGCCAGCCGGGCGTCAGGCAGCAGCACCACGGTGGCGCGGTGTTCGTTGTTGAGGAAGTGGTCGCGGATGGCGTTCTCAAAGACCTTCTCCCCGGCGGCCAGACGGGCCTTGATGTCGGCCAGCGGGCCTTCCCAGGCCAGCGGGGCCAGCGGGTCGCCGTCGTAGAGCCAGGTGGACAGGGCCTGGATCATGGCCGAGAGGCCGCGCGGGAAGCGGCCGGAATTGTTCTCGCGGTAGGAGAATTCCACGCTGTTGACGGCGGCTTCCACGGCGGCGGGGTCGATGCCGTCCTCGGCAAGGTCGGCGAGGGTCTCGAAGATGAGCATCTCGGCGTCCTGCACCTTGCGCGGGTCCACGCCCTTGAGACCGGTGGAATAGTACATCTGGCGCAGGTCGGTCTCCAGGCCGCAGCCGGTGGTGTCCTCGCCCAGGCCGGAGCTGATGAGGGCCTTGCGCAGGGGAGAGCCCGGCAGGCCTTCGAGGATGTGCTCCAGCATCTCCATGAGCAGGGCCTGATGCACGTCGCCGCGTTCGCCCAGCAGCCAGTTGACCGTGAACAGGGCCGTTTTCTGGCCGTCGGTGGCGGCGTAGGGCACTTCCACCTGCCGGGGCGTGTCGCGGCGGGGCTGCAGGGGCACGGCGGAGTCCACCGCACGGGCGGTATAGCCCTGCAGGGCCTCGGCCACGATCTCCAGACGCTTTTCTTCCGGGTCATCGCCCCAGAAGAAGAAACGCGCGTTGGAGGGATGGTAGTAGCGGCTGTGGAAATCGCGGAAGGCCTCGTAGGTCAGGTCCGGGATGACTTCCGGGTTGCCGCCGGAGTCCAGGCTGTAGAGCATGTCCGGGAAGATGGCCTGCTGGCTCTGTTCGGCCAGCACGGAATCGGGCGAGGAATAGGCGCCCTTCATCTCATTGTAGACCACGCCCTTGTAGGTCCAGGGGCCCTTGGTGTCCTCGGCCTCCACGTGCCAGCCTTCCTGACGGAAGATGTCCTCGCTGATGCGGGGATGGAAGACGGCGTCGATGTAGACGTCGATGAGGTTGTAGAAGTCCTGCAGGTTGGCGCTGGCCACGGGATAGCAGGTCTTGTCCGGGAAGGTGAAGGCGTTGAGGAAGGTCTGGAGCGAGCCCTTGAGCAGCTCCACGAAGGGTTCCTTGACCGGATATTTGTCCGAGCCGCAGAGCACGGAATGTTCCAGGATGTGGGCCACGCCCGTGGAGTCCGTGGGCGGGGTGCGGAAGCTCACGCCGAAGCACTTGTTCTCGTCGGCATTGCTGACGGAGAGCAGCTGCGCGCCGGTGACGCCGTGTTTCCAGAGCCGGGCCGTACCGCCCACTTCGTGCAGGCGGCGCTCGGTGACGAGTTCGAAACCATGACTGTTCATGAGGGATCCTTTCAGGGAAGGTTCGTTGGTAAGATTCATATGGTTCGGCTATACTATGGAGCCTGCCGCTTTGCAAAGAGCGTGCTGGCGCCCCGGCGCAGGACCCTTTGCCGGAACGGCGGCCGCGGACTGTATAAAAAAAGCACATGGGCCGCCTGCTGCGGGACAAAGCGTCCAATTTTTTTACAACCTGCCGGAATGGCGGGAAAAAGTGTTCAATTTCTGTACAGGTGCCGGGGCCAGGGAAACGCCTTTTTTAAACCTTATTTTGTAATCTATTGTTTTTATTGTGAAAATATACTTTGGCACGGCGATTGCTATATCCCGTACAACAACGGCATCGTCCGGGACGGGCCCTCCGGTCCGCCACCACTACGGGGACAGCGCCGAACAGATATACATGCCATACCATCTTCTTCCTTTTTGGAGGTCCGTCATGGAACACCACAAATTTCTTACCGTCCGCGCTACCGCGGCAGCCGCATGGCCTCTTTGCTGCCTCGGCCCGCGACAGACCGCGGTAGCGTGGACAGCCTGACGGACCTCCTTCGAACCTGAAACGAACATCCTCCGCTTCTTCTGAGACCTCCTTCCCCCGGTCGGCCTGTCCCCCCCCAGGACCGGCCGGGACTGAAAACAGCAACCTCCTTCCTCCTGAAAAAGTCCCTCCCCGGCCGGCTCGTCCCTCCTTCGGAGCCGGCCGGGAACATACCGACCTTCCTCCTCCTGATACCCCCCGGCAGCCTCGCCCCCCTTGAGGGGCTGCCGGTGATCCCGGAAAATTTCCCGCTAGCGGAGAACATCGGACCCGGCCACGTGCCGCGTCACGGCTCCGTTACCGGTACGGCCACGGAACGGCAGCAGCCCCTGCCATGTCGCCTTCAAGCGCCGGCAGGCAACGCCGCAGTCTTCCCCGGTCAGGCTCCCCGTTTTGGGGAGCCTTTCTTTTTGCCAATGTGCCGGAGTGTTCGGACGCATCAGACGGCACATGGGAGGACGCGCCAGGAAAAATGCCGACTGCCGGAGCTTCCGGGCAGAGCCGCCGGAAAGGGCCTTTGCCGCTGTGCCGGGCACGACGGCAGCCGGTCTACGCCGGTCGCCCGGGAAAAGACGGGCGTGCGTCGCGGCAGGGGACGCATCGCGGTACCTCGCCTCATGACAGCCCTGCGGCAGGGGCCCGGCGGTGATCGCAGCAGGGCTTCGCCGGTGGGCCTGTCTGCCACGGGAATGGAACAGGAACGGCGGGCGCCGCTCCTTCGGCCCTGCCATACGTCCGCAACGGGACGGCTGCGGCGGGAAGACGGCTCCGCCGGCGGGGAAAGAAGCGCCTTGTTGCCGTCGGGGCTTGCCATTTGCGGGCTTTTGGTCTATGGAAGCTCGTTCATCGAAGCACACTCCGGCAGCGGCCCGGGGTGCCCGGCAATGCGCTACGGCGCATTTTTCGTTGTCTTCCGGTCATGGGGCCGGGGGCGGCGGCAGGCCGGGTTGCAGGGTCTGGGCCGGTGTGGAAGATCACAACCCTTTTGGAGGATTGAAAAATGGCTTACGTCAGCATGAAGCAGATGCTGGAAACCGGCGTGCATTTCGGTCACCAGACCCGTCGTTGGAACCCCAAGATGCGTCCTTACATCTTCGGCGCCCGCAATGGCATCCATATCATCGACCTGCAGCAGACCGTGAAGCTGTTCCGCGTGGCCTATGACAAGGTGGTCGACACCGTGGCCAACGGCGGCAAGGTGCTGTTCATCGGTACCAAGCGCCAGGCCCAGGAAGCCGTGGCCACCGAAGCCACCAAGGCCAACCAGTACTACGTGACCAACCGCTGGATGGGCGGCACCCTGACCAACTTCGTCACCATCCAGAAGAGCGTGGAACGCCTGAAGAAGCTGGAAGGCATGTTCGCCGACGGCAGCATCAACCGTTACCAGAAGAAGGAAATCCTGCTGCTGGAACGCGAAATGCAGAAGCTGGAACAGACCCTGGGCGGTATCAAGAACATGGATCGCCTGCCCCAGCTGGCTTTCATCATCGACCCCCATCGCGAAGACATCGCCGTGAAGGAATGCCGCAAGCTGGGCATCCCGATCGTGGCCGTGACCGACACCAACTGCGATCCCGATGTCATCGACTACATCATCCCCGGCAACGATGACGCCATCCGCGCCATCAAGCTGTTCGTGACGGCTTTCTCCGAAGCCTGCCAGGAAGGCGAAGCCCAGATGAAGGACGGCGCCGCCGTGGAAGCCAACGCCGAAGAAGCCATGCAGAAGGCTGCCGAGACCGAAGCTGCCGCCGAGTAGTTCCGGTACGGTCTTCTGACCTCGGGCAACGCTGTTGCCCCGGGCATCGGCCCTGCTGATGTCCGCGCCCGGACGGGGATGCCCCGTAGCGGGCGACGCAGGAACCGGAGCAGCAAGGCTCCGGCCCCCCCATGCTTCAAAAAGGTGGCGGCGCGGCTTTCGGGCTGTGCCGCCACCCTGCGCACTGCGCGATTTTTTGGAATCTTGCTCCGGCCCAGGCCGGATACACAGGAGAATACAATGGCTATTTCCGCCGCTATGGTGAAGGAACTGCGCGAAAAGACCGGCGCCGGCATGATGGACTGCAAGAAAGCCCTGGTGGAAGTGGACGGCGACCTGGAAAAGGCCGTCGACTGGCTGCGCCAGAAGGGTATGGCCAAGGCTGCCAAGAAGTCCGGCCGTGCCACCAGCGAAGGCCTGGTGATGGCCGCCGTGAGCGCTGACGGCAAGACCGTGGCCATGTCCGCCCTGCTGTGCGAGACCGACTTCGTGGCCCGCGGCGAACAGTTCGAAGCCCTGGCCGCCAAGGTGGCCCAGAGCGTGCTGGACAGCAACCCCGCCGACGCCGAAGCCCTGAAGGGCCTGGTGGGCGAAGACGTGACCCAGCTCATCGCCTCCGTGGGCGAAAACATGCAGCTCGGCAACTTCACCCGTCACACCCGTGAAGACAACGAAGTGATCGGCCAGTACATCCACGCCAACCGCAAGATCGGCGTGCTGGTGGACTTGGTGTGCGACAGCGCCGCTACCGCCGCCAAGCCTGAAGTGCAGGAACTGGCCAAGAACGTGGCCATGCAGGTGGCCGCCACCAACCCCATGGCCCTGGACGGCGCCAGCCTGGACGCCGCCGCCATGGAACGCGAGCGTGAAGTCTACCGCCAGAAGGCCCGCGAAGAAGGCAAGCCCGAACAGATCGTGGAAAAGATCGCCGAAGGCGCCGTGAAGAAGTTCCAGAAGGAAGTCTGCCTGATGGAACAGCCCTACATCCGCGACGACAAGAAGAGCATGACCGAAGTGGTGCGCGAAGTGGCCAAGGCCGCCGGTGGCGACATCAAGGTCGCCGGCTTCAGCCGCATCCAGCTGGCCGCTGAATAAGCTGTCCGCCATAAAGATCCCAGGAGGGGCTCCGGCCCCTCCTTTTTTTTGGCCCTTTTCCCGGCCATGCCGACGCTTTCCTGACGGACGCCGGCGTATGCTGCCTCCATCCAGTCCGGGACTCCGTGCGGAGCGGGAGGGCCGGGCATCACTTCAGCATCACTGCCGCAAGGAGGCGGAAAGCTCCCATGTGGGATTTCTCGTGGATCGCCGATCCCTCGGCCTGGGCCGGGCTGGGCACCCTGATCGTGCTCGAGGTCGTGCTGGGCATCGACAACCTCGTTTTCATCTCCATCCTCACCTCGCGCCTGCATACGCAGGAACAGCGCCGCCGGGCCTTCCTCACCGGTCTTGGTCTGGCGCTCGTCACGCGCCTGGTGCTGCTTTCCGCCATCGCCTGGATCGTCAGTCTGACCGAGCCCCTGGTCACGATCTTCGGCAAAGCCTTCTCGTGGCGAGATTTCATCCTCATGGGCGGCGGCATCTTTTTGCTGCTCAAGGGGACCATGGAGCTGCACGAGCGCCTGGAAGGCGGCATGGCCGAATACTCCTCGGCGCCCACGCGCTCGGGCTTCTGGCAGGTCATCATCCAGATCCTGGTGCTGGATGCCGTGTTCTCCCTGGATTCCATCATCACCTCGGTGGGCATGGTGGACCATATCCCGGTGATGATGCTGGCCGTCATCGTGGCCATGCTGGTCATGGTCATGGCCGCCGCGCCGCTGACAAGTTTTGTGGAGCGTCACCCCACGGTCATCATCCTGTGTCTGGGCTTTTTGATGATGATCGGCCTGAGCCTGCTCATGGACGGTCTGGGCTACCATATCCCCAAGGGCTATCTCTATGCGGCCATCTGCTTCTCGGTGCTGGTGGAGATCTGCAACCAGGTGGCCCTGCGCAACCGCCGCAAGCGCATCAGCATGCGCGACATGCGTGAATCCATGGCCATGGCGGTGCTGGGGTTGCTGGGCGGCGGACGTCCCGGCGAGGAAGAAGCGCGGCGCGATGCCGCGGCCCTGGCCAGCGAGAGCGATGCCCAGCCCCTGTTCGAGCCGGAAGAGCGCGACATGGTGGCCCGCGTGATCCGCCTGAGCGGACGCACGGCCCGCTTCATCATGACCCCGCGCCACCGGGTGCGCTGGCTGGACAGCGAGGCCGACTATGCCACAGCCTGCCGTTTTGCCAGCGAGAGCCTCTCGCCCTGGCTGCCGGTGCTGGACCCGGACAGGGACGAAGTGCTGGGCGTGATCCATACCGGGGATCTGGCGGCCGTGACGCCCCAGGGGCCCGTGACGGGCACGGAGCGTCCCGGTACGGCAGCGCCGCAGGATGACGGCAGCGGGCGTGTCTGGAGCGTGCGGCCCCTGCTGCGGCCCGCGCCCACGATCTTCGAGCATGCCTCGCTGACGGAGATGCTGGAAACTTTTCGCGAAGAGCCCACGCCCCTGGCCTTCGTGCGTGACGAATACGGCAGCGTGGTGGGCTGCATCACGCCCACGGATCTGGTGAGCGTGCTGGCAGGCCAGATGGGCGACATGCCCGCCGGGCCCGAAGCCTGCCGCCAGCCTGACGGCTCGTGGCTCATGCCCGGCCGCCTGACCGTGGATGCCGTGACCTCCTGGCTGGGCATCCACCTGCCGCCGCGCAGCTCCTCGGCCACACTGGCGGGGCTGTTGCTGGAGGCCCTGGGGCATATCCCGCACGAAGGCGAGCGGGTGCGCATCCAGGGCTGGCGGATGAAGATAGTGAAGATGGACGGCAACCGCATCGACGAGGTGCTGGTCCGCCGTCTGGAACATTAGCTGTCCCGGCGGGGCGGCGTCTGCCGCCGGTGCCCGGAAGGGCATGCCGGACGGCCCGTGTGTCCCGGGCCGCTGCAGGACGCCGGGGATGGGAACATCCCCGCCGGGACAGCAGGATTGACCGGAAGCAAGGAATCAGGTTCTCCTCCTTTCCCCTTTTCCTTGCTGCCGGAGCGGCAGCTGTGGGAGGCTGTCGCATACAGGGGACGGGTGCCGTGGATCCCGTCCCCTATCTTTCACCTGCCGGGGGGCAGGTAATGGAAGGCCACCCGCCGTTGCGGGTGGCCTTTTGCGTCATGCCGCAGGGCCGTCCCCGTCCGCATCCTGTGCGGGGGCGCTGCCGTCCAGCGTCAGGGGCGGCTTGAATTCGTCCATGAATATCTTCCAGACCGTCACGAAGAGCACGGCCAGCATGGGGCCCGTCACGAAGCCGTCCATGCCGAAGAGCGAGAAACCGCCCAGCGTGGAGAGCAGGACCATGAAGTCCGGCAGCTTGGTATCACGCCCCACCAGGACGGGGCGGAGGATGTTGTCCGCCAGACCGATGACGAAGACCCCGTAGGCCAGCAGCACCACGCCGGACACATAATCGCCCGTGAGCAGGAGGTACCCGGCCACCGGCGCCCAGACCACGCCCGCGCCCACCACCGGGATGAGCGAGAGCAGGGTCATGACCACGCCCCAGAGCACCGGGGCCTTGATCCCCAGTATCCAGAAGATGAGACCGCCCAGCGCGCCCTGGGCCATGGCCACCAGCAGGCTGCCCTTGACCGTGGCCCGCAGCACTTCGGCGAACTTGGCGAAGAGCAGATCCTCGCGGTGGTCGCCAAAGGGCAGGGCCCGGATGAGCAGCACGCGCAGCTGCTTGCCGTCGCGCACCAGGAAGAAGGCCAGATAGAGCATGATGCAGAGGTCCACGAGGAAATTCACCGTACTGCCGCCCAGGGCCACGGTGTTGCGCGCCACCAGACCGCTGACCTTGACCGCCAGCTCGGAAAGTTTCTGGGTGATGACCTCGGGGCCGTAGCCGTAGCGGGTGAGCCAGTCCTGTACGCCGGGCGCCACCTCGCGCAGCTTTTCCAGCGTCTCGCGGATGTCATGTCCGCCGGACGTCAGGCGGCCGTAGAGATTGGCCACCTCGTTGATGAACGTATAAAAAATGTACGCGCAGGGCACGATGATGAGCACCAGGCTCAGGATCACGCAGGTCAGCGCCGCCAGGTTGCGGCCCATGCTGCGGCGCTGCAGGGCATCGTAGACGGGAGTGGAGAGCAGGGCGATGACGATGCCCCAGAAGATGACATCGAAGAAGGGGCGCAGCATCCAGAGGAAGGCCAGCGAGACGCCGGCCAGCAGCAGGAGGAAGGCGCGATCTTCAAAACGGTTGTTGCATTCGAGCATGGGGACTCCTTGCCGGGTCTGCGCGCGGCTTCGGTTCGGGATTCTTTCCGATACCGCAAAAGGCGGGGGCAGGCAAATAGGCTCCCGCTCCGATTGCGTTCCCCGGCGGTGTCCGTATGCGTATCGGGGCGCCCGTTTGCGACGCTCTCACCATCCGGGCTCGACGCAGGGGCGGCGACAAAGGCATGCCCGGCGATGCGGAGGGGAACGACGCGGGGTGTTTTTCCGCATGTCCTCCCGGCCGGGGAAAGGGCAGGGACGTCCCGGCGGGGCAGGGAAGGAGGCGGCGGGCGGGAGCGCATGTCGCCCCGGCCATACGGCGTCCCTTGCCCGTACGGCGTGCCCGCCCCGGTCGTACAGGCCGCCTTGCAAAGGGCCGTCCCGTGCCGTCCTGCGGGGGCGGCATGGTAAAAGTGCTTTGAGATAGCGACGTTTTTTGCTATGATGAAAAGAGCGCGTCCGAATGCCTGCTGTTCGGTATCGGACGATCCATGAAAGCAACAGCCGGCGTGGCCGGCTTCAACCAAGGCGGAACATATGGCTGAACTCAAGTACAAGCGCGTGCTGCTCAAGCTGAGCGGCGAGGCCCTGGCCGGAGAGCAGAAAACCGGTATCGACCCCGAAACCGTGGGCACCATCTGCAAGGAGATCGGCGGATTGCTCGACATGGGCGTGGAACTTGCCCTGGTCATCGGCGGCGGCAACATCTTCCGCGGCCTTTCCGGTTCCGCCAAGGGCATGGAACGTTCCTCCGCCGACTATATGGGCATGCTGGCCACGGTGCTCAATGCCCTGGCCGTGCAGGACATGCTGGAAAAATTCGGCTACCCCACCCGCGTTCTGTCCGCCATCGACATGCAGGAAGTGTGCGAGCCCTTCATCCGTCGCCGCGCCATGCGCCATCTGGAAAAGGGCCGTGTGGTCATCTGCGCCGCCGGTACCGGCAACCCCTATTTCACCACCGACACCACCGCCGCCCTGCGCGGCATGGAACTGCAGTGCGATGCCATCATCAAGGCCACCAAGGTGGACGGCATCTACGACAAGGACCCCGCCAAGTTCCCCGATGCCGTCAAGTACGACAGCCTGAGCTATGACGAGACCCTGTCCCGCCATCTGGGCGTCATGGACGCCGCTGCCTTTGCCCTGGTGCGCGACAACAACGTGCCCATCATCGTCTGCCGCATGCTGGGCGGCGACATCCGCCGTGCCATCCTGGGCGAGCAGGTGGGCACCATCGTGCACGACTGCTAGTCACGATCTTTTCGAACTCTACAGTCTGTAAGGAGATTTTATGGATATCGATACCATCCTTCTGGATACCGAAGACCGCATGGAAAAAGCCATGGCCGCTCTGGAGCGCGATTTCCAGAAACTGCGCACCGGTCGCGCCACCACCGCCCTGGTGGACGGTATCAAGGCCGATTACTACGGCACCCCCACCCCCATCTCCCAGATGGCTTCCGTGGCCGTGCCCGACAGCCGCACCATCACCATCCAGCCCTGGGACAAGGGCGGCATCTCCGTGGTGGAGAAGGCCATCCTCAAGTCCGACCTGGGCCTGACCCCGGTCAATGACGGCCGCATCATCCGCATCAACATCCCGCCGCTGACCGAAGAGCGCCGCAAGGAGCTGGTCAAGGTGGCCCGCAAGTACACCGAAGACGCCAAGGTGGCCGTGCGCAACGTGCGTCGTGATGCCAACGACTCCCTGAAGAAGCTGGAGAAGGAAAAGACCATCACCGAAGACGAACAGAAGAAGGCCGAAGCCGAAGTGCAGAAGCTGACCGACAAGTTCGTGGCCGATGCCGACAAGCGCAGCCAGGCCAAAGAAAAGGAAATCATGGACATCTAGTGTCCGCCTTCCGGGAGCGGCCCTGCCGCTCCCGGACGTTTTCCGCAGCCCGGCCAGCCCCAGGGGCACCGGGCCGTGTTTTTTTCGGCACGGTCATGTTTTCCGGGCCTGTCGTCCCCGGTTCAGAGAGGTACCATGAGCGAAACGCTTACCCATCTTCCCGTACACCTGGCCATCATCATGGACGGCAACGGCCGCTGGGCCCAGGCCCGCGGTCTGCCGCGCGAGGCGGGGCACCGTGCCGGTGCCGAGACCGTGCGCACCATCGTGACCGAATGCCGCCGTCTGGGCATCCGCCACCTGACCCTGTACACCTTTTCCAGCGAGAACTGGTCGCGGCCCAAGACCGAAGTCTCGGCCCTGTTCTCCCTGCTGCTGGAATTTTTGGGCCAGGAAGTGCCCCGCATGGAGCGCGAGGGCATCCGCCTGAACATCCTGGGCGACATGGAGGCCCTGCCCCTGGCCGCCCGCACGGCCCTGCGCCACGGCCTGCGCCGCACGGCGGCCAATACGGACATGGTGCTCAACCTGGCCCTCAACTACGGCGGCCGCGCCGAGCTGGTGCGCGCCGTGCGCAGCATGATGGCCGAGGGCCTGCGCCCCGAGGACGTCACCGAACAGAGCCTGGCCGACCATCTGTACACCGCCGGACAGCCCGACCCCGATTTCCTCATCCGCACCAGCGGAGAACAGCGCCTGAGCAATTATCTGCTCTACCAGTGCGCTTACAGCGAATTCTACTTCACCCCCACGCCCTGGCCCGACTTCGGCGTGGAGGCCCTGCACGAGGCCCTGGCCGTCTACGCCGGACGCTCGCGCCGATTCGGGAAAACCCAGGAGCAAATCAATGGCCGTTGATCACGCCACCGACATCCGCCGCACCATCACCGGCCTCGTTCTGGCCGCCATCGTCGTTCTTGCCCTCGTCCTGCGGGGCTGGGTGCTGCTTGCCCTCATCCTGCTGGTGGCGGCGCTGGGCCTGTGGGAGTTCTTCTCCCTGTTCTGGGGCAACAAGCGCATCCCCAGCCGCGTCTGCGCCATCGCCCTGGGCTGGGGCATGCTGACGCTGACCTGGGCCCACCGCACGCAGGACGCCCTGGTCTGCCTGGGCGCGGGCTTCGTGCTGGCTGCCATGAGCTTCCTGTTCCGCTGGAACGAGGTGGAAGAGGAAGGCGTGCCCGCCTTTGCCGCCAGCGGCATCTTCATGGCCGGTCTGGCCTACATCCCGCTGCTGTTGCTGCCCGCCACCTATCTTTCCACCACCAAGCTCATCTTCGTGCTGGCGGCCGTGGCCGTTTCCGATACGTCCGCCTATTTCGTGGGCACCCGCTTCGGGCACCACAAGCTGTGGCCCCGCGTGAGCCCCAACAAGAGCTCCGAAGGCGCGGTGGGCAGTCTGGTGGGCTGCGTCATCTTCTGCACCATCTACGGCGCCTGCCTGGGCAGCGCCAGCTGGTGGGCCTTCGCCCTGCTGGGGATCGCCATCAATGCCTTTGCCCAGCTGGGCGACCTGTTCGAATCCGCCCTCAAGCGCGCGGTGCATGTGAAGGACTCCAGCAACCTGCTGCCCGGCCATGGCGGCATCCTGGACCGTGCGGACAGCATCCTGTTCGCCATGCCCATGTTTGCCGTCGTGGACCAGTGGTTCTTCTTCTTTTAGCCGTCATGCCGTCGGCAGCTGATGGAACCATCGGCTGCCCGTGCTGAGCCCGATTTTGCAAAGGGGCCGGTCTTCTTCTGGAGGCCGGCCCCTTTGGCGTTTTTGGGGGGACGCTGGCGGGGAATAGATCCGCTTGCCCTCTGTGGAATAGCCGTCGGATGACGGCCATTGCCCGACATCCGGGCGGGGTCAAGCGTGGCCCCTGCACCCCCGTGCCCCGCGTTGGTCCCCGGTGCTGTGTGGGGGGGCGCCGTAGGAAGGGCGGCACGCTCAACTCCTGGGGAAGACAGCCTGAAGGCGAAAGGGCCACATTTTTTCCATCTCTGCCTGTCGTGTCATCCAGTCCTTTTTTCCCCGAGACTCCCTCCATGATCCTGTTCGCCCTGTGAGCGGTTTTTGGGGGAGGGAAGGGGGGCC